>FWPV01000145.1_pt1 | contig 252769 bp, 236 predicted proteins | sample 2228371 | NCBI WGS metagenome assembly FWPV01 (sample SAMEA103939776, study PRJEB20133) | metagenome
AGTCGTAATATGGTGCGCCCGAGAGGATTCGAACCTCTGACCACCTGGTTCGTAGCCAGGTACTCTATCCAGCTGAGCTACGGGCGCAAATGGCGGAGAAGGGGGGATTCGAACCCCCGATGCGGGTATAAGCCGCATACTCCCTTAGCAGGGGAGCGCCTTCAGCCTCTCGGCCACCTCTCCGTTTGCGGGGCTGATAATACTTCACAGGGATTTTTAGTCAAACACTTTTTTGGAGAAAAAAGTGCGTTCGCTCAGCATTTGGTCAAAGCGTGGAATATTCAAACAATATCGGCACTTATCCCGCAGATTCGCGCCCTGCAGGGCGATTTCAGGGGCCGGAAAAAACAAAAGGCGACACATGAGGTGTCGCCTTGTCACAGCCATGAAAGTGGCTTAGAAGCCCGGTTGGCCCGGAACTTTCTCGGCCTGGATGCGCTGGTAGATCTCTTCGCGGTGTACGGAGACCTCTTTCGGCGCGTTAACACCGATACGGACCTGGTTGCCTTTAACGCCCAGTACGGTGACAGTCACTTCATCACCAATCATCAGGGTTTCCCCAACACGACGAGTCAAAATAAGCATTCGCTTGCTCCTGTATCCTGTTTTGTTTTTATATCGATATGCGACATTATCTAACAAAGATACCGATATGGTAAATGGTTGAAACTAAATCAATCAGAGATTGTTAGCCCAAGGGCTGCTCTTGCGGTGCCTGATCCAACCCGAAAGCAGCGTGCAGGGCTCGCACCGCCAGCTCCAGATACTTCTCGTCAATCACCACAGAGATTTTGATTTCAGAGGTCGAGATCAACTGCATGTTGATCCCCTCCTCGCCCAATACCTTGAACATGGTGCGCGCAACACCGGGATGGTTCCACATGCCGACACCGACAATGGAAACCTTGGCAATTTCGCCATTTCCCTGCACGCAGGAGGCGCCAAGTTCGGTGGCGGTCTCCTCCAGCAGTGCCCGAGCGCGACGATAGTCATCACGATTCACCGTGAAGGTGAAGTCGGCGGTGCCATCTCCCAGGGTGTTCTGCACAATCATGTCGACATCAATGTTGGCGTCGCTGATCGGATTCAGGATCTGCGCGGCAACGGTTGGTCTGTCCGGCACGCCCAGAATGGTCAGGCTGGCCTCGTTGCGGTTAAAAGCGATCCCGGATACCAGGGGAGCTTCCATCCTATCACCTCCATATGTGATTAAGGTTCCCTCTCCATCGATAAAGCTCGACAGCACCCGCAGCGGGACGCGGTACTTGCCCGCAAACTCCACCGAGCGGATCTGCAACACCTTGGCGCCGAGACTGGCCATCTCCAGCATCTCCTCAAAGGTGATGGTGTCGAGACGACGAGCCTTGGGCTCGATGCGCGGATCCGTGGTGTATACCCCATCCACATCGGTAAAGATCTGGCACTCATCGGCCTTGATGGCCGCCGCCACGGCAACCGCCGTGGTATCCGAACCGCCGCGGCCCAGCGTCGTGATGGCGTTATGCTCGTCACGGCCCTGGAAACCGGCGATCACCACCACCTTGCCCGCAGCCAGTTCGGCATGAACCAGCTCGGTGTCGATGTGGGTGATGCGCGCCTTGCCATAGGCGGAATCGGTATGAATCCGTACCTGATCACCGGTCATTGAGACCGCAGGACAACCGCGTTTGTTCAACGCGATCGCCAGCAGCGCTATGGTGACCTGCTCACCGGTGGAGACCAGTACATCCATCTCCCGCCGGTTGGCATCAGGATCCAGCTGCTGGGCCATGCCCAGCAGCCGGTTGGTTTCGCCCGACATGGCGGAGACAACCACCACCACGTCGTGTCCCTGGGCGCGGGTCTGCTCGACCCGCTCAGCTACCGCCTCGATCCGCTCCAGTGTGCCGACCGAGGTGCCGCCGTACTTCTGTACATAGAGTGCCACAGATCACCTCGCCCGATTACAGGCGCTCTTCCAGCCAGGAGTGAACGGATTGCAGCGCTGCCGGCACCGCCTCAGGCTGGGTACCACCCGCCTGTGCCATGTCCGGACGGCCACCGCCCTTGCCACCCACCTGCTGGGCAACCAGATTGACCAGCTCACCGGCCTTGACCTTGCCGGTCAGGTCGTTGGTGACGCCCGCGATCAGGTTAACCTTGCCATCGGCACAGGTGGCCAGCAGCACGACACCGGACTTCATCTGGTTCTTCAGCTCGTCCAGCATGCCGCGCAGGGATTTCGGATCGGCCCCTTCCAGCGCTGCAACCAACACCTTCTGACCGTTGATCTCGATCACCTGACCCAGCAGATCGTTACCGGCCTGAGCGGCCAGCTTGGCCTTGAGCTGCTCCAGCTCGCGCTCCATCATCTTGGCCTTGTCCAGCATCTGGCGAACCTTGTCGGCGATGCAGAACTGGTCACCTTTCACCAGTGCAGCAGCCTCTTCGATCTGCTCGCCAACCTGATGCATGAAGTCGATGGCGGCTTTGCCGGTCACCGCTTCGATACGGCGCACGCCAGCAGCGATACCGCTCTCGGCGATGATCTTGAAGAAGCCGATATCACCGGTGCGCTTGGCGTGAGTACCGCCGCACAGCTCGGTGGAGTAATCGCCCATGCGCACCACACGCACGTCGTCTTCATATTTTTCACCAAACAGCGCCATGGCACCGGCGGACTTGGCCGCTTCCAGATCCATCAGCTGGGTGGTGATTTCGTGGTTGGCGCGGATCTGGTTGTTGACCAGCTCCTCGACCCGGCGAATAGTCGCCATGGTCAGCCCCTCGAAGTGGGAGAAGTCGAAACGCATGCGCTCGGCCCCAACCAGAGAACCTTTCTGGGTGACATGCTCGCCCAGTGCCTGACGCAGGGCAGCGTGCAGCAGGTGAGTCACGGAGTGGTTCAGGGCGATGGCCTGACGACGGTCAGCGTCAACCACGGCTTCCACTTCGGCGCCCTTCTCCAGAGTGCCCAGCTCCATGTAGCCCTTGTGGATGATCGCCTTGCCCGCTTTCAGGGTGTCGGTCACGGCAAAGATGCCGTCGTCCACTTTCAGGGTACCACTGTCGCCAATCTGGCCGCCGGACTCTGCGTAGAAAGGGGTCTCTTCCAGCACGATGACCGCTTCGTCACCGGCGATAAGACCGCTCACCTCTTCCACACCCTTGTAGATACCGACCACGCGGGTACGCTCGGTGAGGGTCTTGTAACCGGTGAAGGGGGTCTCGAAGTCGAGCTTGAGCATTTCGTTGTAGTTCACGCCGAAGCTGGAGGCCTCTTTGGCGCGAGCACGCTGCTTCTCCATCTCGGCCTTGAAGCCCTCTTCATCGATGCCGATCTCGCGCTCGCGCACCACGTCGGCAGTCAGGTCGGCCGGGAAGCCGTAAGTGTCATAGAGCTTGAACACCACCTCGCCCGGAATAACCTTGGCATCACCCAGGTTGGCCAGAGCGTCTTCCAGCAGCAGCAGACCGCGATCCAGAGTGCGGACGAACTGCTCCTCTTCGATGCGCAGCACACGCTCGACCAGCGGCAGCTGGGCGATCAGCTCGGCAGCGACATCCTTCATCTGCACGGCCAGCTCGGCAGCCAGTTTGTAGAAGAAGACATCGGTCGCGCCCAGCTTGCGACCGTGACGCACGGCGCGGCGGATGATGCGACGCAACACATAGCCACGACCTTCGTTGGACGGCATCACGCCATCTGCCACCAGGAAGGCGCAGGAGCGGATGTGGTCAGCTATGACGCGCAGGGACTGGTTGCTCAGATCGGTGGTACCGACAATCTCGGCCGCTTTCTTGATCAGCGCCTGGAAGATGTCGATTTCGTAGTTGGAGTGCACACCCTGCATGATGGCGGAGATCCGCTCCAGACCCATGCCGGTATCCACGGACGGACGCGGCAGCGGCTCCATGGTGCCGTCAGCCTGACGGTTGAACTGCATGAACACCACGTTCCAGATCTCGATGAAACGGTCGCCATCCTCTTCCGGTGAGCCGGGACGGCCACCCCAGATGTGATCGCCGTGGTCATAGAAGATCTCGGTGCAAGGACCGCACGGGCCGGTATCGCCCATCGCCCAGAAGTTGTCGGAAGCGTAAGGGGCACCCTTGTTGTCACCGATGCGGACGATGCGATCGGCCGGGACACCAACCTCTTTTTCCCAGATATCGAAAGCTTCATCGTCAGTCGCGTAGACGGTCACCAGCAGGCGATCTTTCGGCAGCTGCAGCACCTCGGTCAGGAAGCCCCATGCAAACTTGATGGCATCCTGCTTGAAGTAGTCACCGAAGCTGAAGTTGCCCAGCATTTCAAAGAAGGTGTGGTGACGAGCGGTATAGCCGACGTTTTCCAGATCGTTGTGCTTACCACCGGCACGCACGCAACGCTGGGAAGTCGTCGCGCGATTGTAGGCACGCTTGTCTGCGCCAAGGAACACGTCCTTGAACTGGTTCATACCCGCGTTGGTAAACAACAGGGTCGGGTCGTTATGCGGTACCAGCGAGCTGGAGGAGACAACCTGGTGCCCCTGGGAACGGAAATACTCGAGAAACGCAGCGCGAATCTCTGACGTGGACATATACATGGAAAATCCTGCTTGATTCGAATACGGACTTTTAACCGCATTAATGTAAGTTTTCTGCGGGGTAAAGTAAAACGGACAGGGCCGCCACGGGCGAAAAAGCGCGCATAAACGGGCCAGAAAAGAGCGCCACTGCTCACAGTGGCTTTTTCCACTGTCGAGAGGTAAAAAAGCAGCGCAGAAAGAGGGATGAGATGAACAAAAGGTGGCTCTTTCGGAATTGCACTCGCAACCTACTGAGCCGGCAGGAAAAACCTGCAACAAGGAGAGGTAAAACGACGTTTGCCACGCAGTAGCGTTACTCCTCCCGCTCCTGCAGGGCCGAGATGGCATAACGGGCCTGATCCTGGGTAAAGCCGCGCCCCAGCAGATATTTGAGCCACTTCATCCTCAGCTTGAAATCGGCCAGATCGGCCACCCGGGCGCGCCGTTCGAGCAGGGCAAACGCCAGTTCGAACCAGTCCAACTCCGGCTGATCGAATGCGGCATCAATCTGCATATCGTCGAGCCCCTTGCGGCGCAGATCGAAACGGATCTTGATGGGGCCATGGCCCTTGGCGGCACCGGCCCGCACTGCCATGCCACCGTAACGTTCATCATTGACCCAGTTGTAACCGCGGCAGTAGTCGACCACCGCCTCGATCACCTCTTCATTGAAGCCCTGCTGGCGCAGCCGGTTGGCCAGCTCTGACTCGGCGCTCTCGCGACGGGCCAGACTGCGCATGGCATAAGCACGGGCGGCGGCAAGCTGCTCTGCAAAGGTCGGTTCGACAGGCTCGACCGGTTCGGTAACGGATTCATCAACCATCATAAATAACAAGGCCGGGTATCTACCCGGCCTTCCTTTGTTCCTTATTCGAACTCTTGTTCGCTTTCGGCATCGAACTCGTCTGCCTCAACCGGAGCAGCCTTGTCATCGACTGGCACGGCACCGGAAAGCAGCAGCTCGCGCAGGCGGGCTTCCACTTCGCCAGCCATCACCTTGTTCTCGGCGAACAGCTTCATCACGTTGGCCTTACCCTGACCGATCTTCTCGCCGTTGTAGCTGTACCAGGCGCCGGCCTTGTCGATCAGCTTGTGCTTGACGCCGAGATCCACCAGCTCGCCCTCTTTGGAGATACCGGCACCGTAGAAGATCTGGAATTCAGCCTGCTTGAAGGGCGGGGCCACCTTGTTCTTGACCACTTTGACGCGGGTCTCGTTACCGACCACTTCGTCACCTTCCTTGATGGCGCCGATACGACGGATATCCAGACGCACGGAGGCGTAGAACTTGAGCGCGTTACCACCTGTGGTGGTCTCCGGGCTACCGAACATGACGCCAATCTTCATCCGGATCTGGTTGATGAAGATGCACAGGCAGTTGGCGTTCTTGATGTTGGCAGTCAGCTTGCGCAGCGCCTGGGACATCAGACGGGCCTGCAGACCAACGTGGGAGTCACCCATCTCCCCTTCGATTTCCGCTTTCGGCGTCAGGGCCGCCACGGAGTCGACGATGATGACGTCAACGGCGTTGGAGCGAACCAGCATGTCGCAGATCTCCAGCGCCTGTTCGCCAGTATCCGGCTGGGAGATAAGCAGGTCGTCGACGTTGACGCCCAGCTTGGCAGCGTAGATAGGGTCGAGGGCGTGTTCTGCATCGACGAAGGCACAGGTCTTGCCCTTCTTCTGGGCTTCGGCGATCACCTGCAGGGTGAGGGTAGTTTTACCGGAAGATTCCGGGCCGTAGATCTCGACGATACGGCCACACGGCAGACCGCCAATGCCCAGCGCCACGTCCAGCGAGAGGGAACCGGTAGAGATGGCTTCGATATCCATGGTCTTGCTGTCGCCCAGACGCATGATGGAACCTTTGCCGAACTGCTTTTCAATCTGACCCAGCGCAGCCGCCAGTGCCTTCTGTTTGTTCTGATCCATGCCAATCTCCGCTGGAAATCGTGAGTAAGAAGTGAAGTTGGGCTAAGTATACTGTCTATTCATACAGTATCAAGCCCAATTTATCTGAGCAGGGCCAACAGACCCGACAAGGCCTGTCTCACCGCCTGCTGACGTACCTGCCGGCGATCCCCGTCGAAGCGGGCGAGCAGGGAGTGGTGACGGCCGTTGCGGTCGGCCCAGGCGAACCAGACGGTACCGACCGGCTTGCCCGGTGTCGCGCCGCCAGGGCCGGCGATACCGCTGATGGCGACACTGATGGCGGCAGAGGAGTGCGCCAGCGCACCACGGGCCATCTCCAGCACCACGGCTTCGCTCACCGCGCCGTGCTGCTCAAGGCTCTCCCCGCTCACCCCCAGCATCTGTTGCTTGGCTTCGTTGGTGTAGGTGACAAAACCGCGATCGAACCAGCCTGAGCTACCCGCGATGTCGGTGATGGCCGTCGCCACCCCGCCACCGGTGCAGGATTCGGCGGTTGCCGCCAGCCAACCGCGCTGACCGAGGGCCTTACCCAGCTCGATGGCGAGGTGCTCTATCTCTGCGTCCAGTTTCATCACGACTCCTGCTTATTCGTTGAAGAGGCACATTATGCGATCCCGTCACTGCCGCCCGCAACCGCCGGGCAGACCCCCACCGACATCGATGTGCAGCACCAAGACCTGCTCAGCCAGAGACAACCCCGGAACCCGACCTCCCCCGCAGCGCTGCTTATGTGTAGAATGGCGCTATCAAGTTCAAGGCTCATCACCGCAGACACTGGCCCGTAGAGGCCCCTTCTGGAATCGCACATGACCGCACAACACCAAGCCAGCGGCGCCACAGGCTCCGCTCCTGGCGCAAATCTGAGCGCCCACACGCCCATGATGCAGCAGTACCTCGGCCTCAAGGCCGAGAACCCGGAGATCCTGCTGTTCTACCGGATGGGCGACTTCTACGAGCTGTTCTATGACGATGCCCGCAAGGCCTCCCAGCTGCTCGACATCTCCCTGACCAAGCGCGGCCAGTCGGCCGGCAGCCCCATCCCGATGGCGGGTGTTCCCTATCACGCCATCGAGGGTTATCTGGCCAAGCTGGTACAGCTCGGCGAGTCGGCCGCCATCTGCGAACAGGTGGGGGATCCCGCCACCAGCAAGGGACCGGTGGAGCGCAAGGTCATTCGCATCATCACCCCTGGGACCGTCTCCGACGAGGCGCTGCTCAGCGAGCGGCAGGACAACCTGATCGCCGCCGTCTATCACGATGGCCGCCGCTTCGGCTATGGCACCATGGACATCGGCTCCGGCCGCTTCTTCATCAACCAGTTCGAGAAAGAAGAGACCTTGCTGGCAGAGCTGCAGCGCACCAATCCGGCGGAGCTGCTCTACCCGGAATCGTTCGAATTCCTGCACCATATCGAGGGGCGCCGCGGCCTGCGTCGCCGCCCGGAGTGGGAGTTTGAGCTGGGCACCGCCCGCAAGCTGCTCTGCCAGCAGTTCGGCACCCAGGATCTGGTGGGCTTTGGCGTCGACAAGAGCGAGACCGCCCTGTGCGCCGCTGGCTGCCTGATGCAGTACGTCAAGGACACCCAGCGCACCGCCCTGCCCCACATCCGCAACGTGCGCCTCGAGCAGCCGGATCACGCCGTCATCATGGATGCCGCCACCCGCCGCAATCTTGAGCTGACCCAGAATCTGGCCGGTGGCTATGAAAATACCCTGGCCGAGGTGCTGGATCGCACCGCCACTCCCATGGGCAGCCGCCTGCTCAAGCGCTGGATCCACCAGCCGATCCGCGATCGGGTGATCCTGAAAGGTCGCCAGAGCACCATCAAGGAGCTCATCGAGCAAAACCTCTACGACGAGTTGGGCAACCTGCTGCGTCAGGTGGGGGATGTGGAGCGCGTACTGGCCCGTCTCGCCCTGCGCTCGGCCCGTCCGCGCGACCTCACCCGGCTGCGGCAGGCCTTCGCCCAGTTGCCCGAGTTGCAGCGCCTGCTGGCGGACAACGAACACGAAGCGGTGCAGCAGCTGGCCGAGCGCGCCAGCACCTTCCCTGAACTGCTCGACCTGCTGGAGCGCGCGGTGATGGAAGTACCGCCGGTGCTGATCCGCGATGGCGGTGTCATCCGTGACGGCTTCAATCAGGAGCTGGACGAGCTGCGGGATCTGGCCAACGGCGCCACCGCCAGCCTCGCCCGCATCGAGGAGCGGGAGAAGCTGCTGACCGGTATCAACACCCTCAAGGTGGGTTACAACAAGGTGCACGGCTTCTATATCGAGGTGAGCCGCGCCAACAGCCATCTGGTGCCGGCCCACTACATCCGCCGTCAAACCCTCAAGAACAACGAACGCTACATCATTGATGAGCTGAAGAAGTACGAGGACAAGGTACTCACCGCCCAGTCCCAGGCGCTGGCGCTGGAGAAACGGCTCTACGAAGAGCTGCTCGATACTCTGCTGCCCCACCTCGGCGATCTGCAGGATTCCGCCGCCGCACTGGCGGAGCTGGACGTGCTGGCCAATCTGGCCGAGCGGGCCGAGACCCTCGACTATCGCTGCCCCACCCTCATCGACGAGGATCAGATCATCATCGAGGCGGGCCGCCATCCGGTGGTGGAGCAGGTGATGACAGATCCCTTTATCGCCAACCCTATCCGGCTGGAGCGGGAGCGGCGGATGCTGATCATCACCGGCCCCAACATGGGCGGTAAATCGACCTACATGCGCCAGACCGCGCTGATCGTGCTGCTGGCCCATATCGGTGCCTTCGTCCCCGCCGACAGCGCCCGCATCGGCCCCATCGACCGTATCTTCACCCGCATCGGAGCATCGGACGATCTCGCCTCCGGCCGCTCCACCTTTATGGTGGAGATGACCGAGACCGCCAACATCCTCAACAACGCCACCGCCCGCAGTCTGGTGCTGATGGACGAAATTGGCCGCGGTACCAGCACCTACGACGGCCTCTCGCTGGCGTGGGCCTGTGCCGAACAGCTGGCGAGCAAGATTGGCGCCTACACCCTGTTCGCCACCCACTACTTCGAGCTGACCCGCTTGCCGGAGCTGATGAGCGGGCTGGCCAACGTCCACCTGGATGCGGTGGAGCACGGCGACACCATCGCCTTTATGCACGCGGTACAGGAGGGGGCGGCCAGCCGCTCCTACGGCCTGCAAGTAGCGGCACTGGCGGGGGTACCCAAATCGGTGATCCAGCAGGCCCGTCACAAGCTGCATGAGCTGGAGAGCGCCACTCCGGTCGCCGCCGGTGAAAGCCGCCCAGCCCCGGTGGCCCTCGCCTCGCAGCCTCATCCGGTGGTTGAAGAGCTGGAAGCGGTGCGCCCGGACGAATTGACCCCCCGTCAGGCCCTCGACCTGCTCTATCGCCTCAAGCAGCTGCTGTAAGCAGCTGCCGCCGCGCAAGCATGCAAAAGGGGAACCGCGAGGTTCCCCTTTTTATGTTCAGCGCATCATATTCAGCACCCGGCAAACCAGTCAGGCCACCGCCCGCACCTCTCCACGGGCCCGCAACAGACTCTGGCGCCCCTGCCAGTAACCCTGCAGATAGCCGGACTCCAGCTTGACCGGGTCCTGGGTAAAACGGGAGACCATGAAATCGGCTGGTGGCGCGATCACCTCGATCTCGCAATCGGCAGGGGGATTGGCAATGAAATCGAGTGCCCGGTTGTAGGCGAGATCCCGCTCTAGCATGGCTTGCGCCAGTGCAGGCTGGGTTTTCAGTAAGGCTTTGACCATCCAGCAGAAACGGGCCGGCTTCTTGCGATATCCCCAGGGCTCCGACAGCACCACCGTCATCCGCCGCGCCCCGCGCCGATAGGCCTCTATCACCGGAATGGAGTCGCTGATGCCGCCATCGGCCATCGGGCGACCATCAACGCAGGGGGTATCGTGCTGCACCACCGGCAGGGCGCAGGTAGCGGTCAGCACCTCATCCATGTTGTCGGGTCGCACCGGCAGATAGATGGCCTTGCCGCTCGCCACATCGGTCGCCACCGCGTAGAAGGGAATGTCGCGGGCGCAGAAAGTGTCGAGATCGAGCGGGAAGCGATGGCGACTGGCTTGCCACAGCCAGCCGATGTCCACCAGATCGCCCCCTTTGACGAAACGCAGGGGATCGAGAAACCGGGAGCTGCAAGCCAGCTCGGTGATGATGTGGTGACTGCGGCGCGGCTGCTCGCTCAGATAAGAGACCAGATTGGTGGCACCGGCCGAGACGCCCATGACGAAATCGAACGGGTAGTGGTGACTTTCGACAAACGCATCGAGCACGCCGCTGGCAAAGATGCCGCGCATCGCGCCCCCTTCGACAATCAGGGCGCAAGAGTGGGGATTAAACATAACAAGGCTCCGTCAACTGTAATACCTGCCGGGATCGATCCCGGCCCAGTGATGGACGCCTTCATGCAGAACATCAAGACGCCGCAGCAGGACGATTCAGGCTCACTCGCGCAAGCCAGAAGCGGGCAGGAGCAAACCTGAACCGTGAAGCGACCCCCAGTATATGCAGCGCACCAACCTTCAAAAAATGAATTTAAATAATAAAAAACATGCCTTTTTGGCATGATTTAGCACATCAGCAGAGACGGCCCTTTATCCGCTAACAGCACCATCAGGATCAAGGCAGCCCGGGCCCGAACGTCCCGTCGACGGGGTTGTAGTGGTACGCCCGATAATCAAAGTCCACCTTATCAAGGCGCGGATTGGCCAACTCGAACAACAGGCGTCTGGGGAGCTGCGCCTGCTCGAGGGAAGGTTTGAAGTGGCGCAGCCAGAGCTGTTGCAGCGAGCCATCCCGCCACGCCAGCTTGAGCCCGACCGAGAGGCGGCGGATGGCGGCCTGATTATCCTTGTGGGTGTAGAAGAGGTGGAGGAAGGGATAGTGCAGCGCCACTCGCCGATCCACGGTGAGGCCGGGCAGATCACTATGCTGCTCCTGCTCGATAAAGAGCTCGTTGGCCCCGCGGCAGAAGAGATCGATGCGACCGCGAGCCACCAGCTTGAACAGCCGCTCGTAACCATCGATCTCCTGCACCTTGAATCCCCCATGACGCAGGATCTCCGCATCCTGCCAGCCACGCCCCTGCCCGTGCAGAAATTGCTGCAGTTCGGTCAGGCTATTGACCCTTGCCACCGCATCGGCCTGCTGCGGACTGACAAAGCAGATGCGATAACCGAGGATGCCCAGCTCCACCGGAAAACGGACGTAATCCAGCGCTCCGCTCTCTGCAGCCGGACGCAGACTGTCGGCCACAAACAGATTGGGGTATTGCTGAGTCTGCACAATCTGTCGCATCCGGATACGGTTCATCGGCGGCGCGGTCCGCAGCTCGTAGTCACCGAAGCTATCGCGGGTCTTCTCCAGCGCCAGCTGCAACAGATCGCGAAAATAGAGGGTACGCAAGTCCCGATCGCTCTCGGGGCTGATATGAGTGATGACGTCGCTCGCCCTTAGGGGAGTGGCAAGGAGGGAAAAACTGCACAGCAGCAAGCAGGAAGCGAGGCGATGAAAGGTCATACTGCTCATCCCGGAAATACAGGCTCACTAGAGTGTAGCGCCGGGACGAGCCGCCTTCTAAAGGGAAGCCTGGCCTACCAGAACATCCGGCCCAGCAGGGGCGCCAGCAGCACGGTCACCATACCGGCGATCATCATCACCATGCTGGAGACCACCCCTTCTTCGTTGCCCATCTGATAGGCCTTGGCGGTACCGGCGCCGTGGGCCGAGGCACCAAACCCCGCCCCCTTGCCGAGGCGACTGCGAATGGCCAGCACGGTCAGCACGCTCTCCCCCACCGCCATACCGATGACGCCGGTCAGCACCACAAACAGCGCGGTAAGATCGCTCTGACCGCCGATGGCGCGGGTCGCCTCCACCGCAAATGGCGTGGTGATGGAGCGCATCGCCAGACTGCGTTGCAACATGTCGGAGAGATCCAGCCAGCGGGCCAGCAGCACGGTACTGCCCACCGCCATGATGACCGAGGCGACCACCCCCACCGACAGCGACAACCAGTGGCGACGAATGAGCTGGCGGTTCTCGTAGACCGGCACCGCGAAGGCGACGGTGGCGGGGCCCAGCAGCCAGAGCAGCCAGTGGGATTCCGCCATGTAATCCTGATAGGGGATGTGGAACAGCAGCACCACGGCCACAAGCAGGGTCGGCGCCAGCAGCAGCGGCATCAGCGGCAGGATGCGTTTCTTGCCGTAGAGCCATTTGCTGGCGTAGTAGAAGAGCAGGGTGAGGGCGAAGCAGATCAGCCCGAGCAGGGTATCAGACATGACGACGACTCCGGCGGGCCAGTTTCAGTTCGAGGCGGTAGACCCTGTCCACCACCAGCGCCGTGGTGCCGAGCACCAGCGTGGTGCTCACCAACAGCACCACCATGATGCGCCACCCCTCTTGCAGCAGCAGCTCCTGATAGTTGACCACCGCCACCACGGCGGGCACGAAGAAGAGCAGCATCTCGGCCAGCAGCCAGCGAGCCCCCGCGCTGAACCACTCGGCCTTAACCACCCCGAGCAGGATGCAGGCCAGCAGCAACAGCATGCCGGTGAGGTTGGCGGGCAGCGGCAGATGGAGGGTACGCACCGCGGTATCGGCCAGCAGCCAGATGGCTGCCAGCAACACAATCTGGAAGGGAGTCTGTAACCAGCGCAAGCAGAGGGCTTTCATGATCATCGTCTTTCTGTGAACCGGCTCACAGTATAGAGTTGAGCAAAACCTGCCAGAAATGAATTAAAATTATCAAATTCATGCCGCATAGGCATACTTCATCCCGCACCCGCCAACACGAGTCGAGAGAGTCCATGGATATTCGCGCCCTGCGCTATTTTGTCGAACTGGTGCGGGAAAAGAGCTTCACCCGCGCCTCTGAAAAGCTGTTCGTCACCCAGCCCACCATCAGCAAGATGATCCGCAATATCGAGGAGGAGCTGGGTCAACCCCTGCTAAACCGGGAAGGGCGCCGCTTCACCCTGACCGACAGCGGCCAGGTGCTGTTCAACCGTGCCCAGACCATCTTGGCAGAGATGCAACAGCTGGAGGCCGAACTGGCGGATCTGCAGAGCCTGCAACACGGTCGCCTCACCCTCGGCATTCCCCCCATGGTGGGTCACGTCTATGCGGATCTGATCCGCGCCTACCGCACCCGCTATCCCAAGGTGGAGCTGACCCTGGTGGAGTACGGCGGTCGCCGCATCGAACAGGCGGTGCTGGAGGGGGAGCTGGATCTCGCCATCACCATGCTGCCGACCAAAGAGGGAGGCGCCCTCAGCGCGCTGGAGCTGGATCAATACCCGATCTGGGTGGTGCTGCCAGATCAACCGCGCTGGCATGGCGAAGCGCCGCTGCGGCTGGAGTCCCTGCAGGAGGAGCCCTTCCTGCTCTATACCCAGGCATTTACCCTGAGCGAGCGGCTGGAGCAGGCGTGTCAGGAGGCGGGCTTTGTGCCGCAGGTGGCGGCGCGCAGCAGCCAGTGGGATTTTCTCACCGCCATGGTGCGCAGCGGCATGGGGGTCGCCTTCTTGCCGGAGCCGGTCTGCAACCGGCTGACCCCGGATGGTCTGGTGCTGCGGCCGCTGGAGCCCGAATTGAGCTGGCGACTCGGGGTGATCTGGCCGAGCGAGCGCTATCTGTCGCGCACCGCCGAGGCCTGGCTGGCCCTCTGCCGCCAGCGGCAGGCACCTCAATAATCGCCGAAGCGATCGGTCTGCGGATTGTAGAAGTAGGGGCGGTAATCGAAGCTGATCCCGTCGAGGAAGGGGTTATCCAGTCGCAACAGTCGGCGTTGGGAGAGCTTGGCAAAGGCGATGGCCGGGCCAAAGCTCTTGCGCCACAGCGCCTGTAGCGAACCATCCTGCCACGCCAGCTGCAACCCCCGTTCGACCCGCTGCAGCGCCTCGCGATTGTTGGGATTGGTGTAGAAAACCCGGGGCAGCGGGTAGTAGATCAACAAGGCATCATCAACCAGCAGATCCGTCATCTCCTTGTGGGTAAGCTGCTCGCTGCGCAGCTCGCTCACCCCGCGGCAGAAGAGATCGAAGCGGCCACGCGCCACCATCTTGAACAACTTTTCGTACCCCTCCACTTCCACCACCTCCATCCCGGCATAACGCAGGATATCCACATCCAGCCACCCCTTGCCCTGACCGAAGGTGAACTGGCGCAGCCCCTTGAGGTCGGTCACTTTGCTCACAGCCGCCTTTTGCTGCGGGCTGACAAAACAGATGCGGTAGCTGACGATGCCCAGATGGATGGGAAAACGGACATAGGCGAGCCCCAGATCCTCGCGGGTGCTGCTGTAGCTGTCCATTACAAAGAGGTTGGGATAGCTGTCGAGCTGCATGCTGAGCCGCTCGCGCGCCTTGGTCATGGGCGGCGCAGGCTCCAGCAGATAGTCGCCAAACTGGTCGCGGGTCTTGTCGAGGGCGAGCCGCAGCAGCTCCCGATCATAAGTGGTGCGCGGATCCCGCTCGCTCTCCGGGCTGATGAAGGTAAACCGAGTGGCCGCCTGTCCGGTCAGCGACAACACGCAGAGCAGAGCGACAGCCAGCAGATGCAGGGGTGACATAAACCGCGCCTTGGCTGAAGGGGTACTTTTAGTGTAGCCCCAGAGCGTGGGCGCCCCACCTTGGCGCGGCCTATGACGAGGATAAGCAACACGACAAACAGGGGGACGCGGGCAGATATCCTCACGAGACACATCGCCCTCAGGCCCGGAGAGCAGGTTCACGCCCTGTCCGACACTACTCTTCGCCGATGGGAGCGGCAATCCACTTCATCAGCGTCAGCATATCCTGCGGCGCCACGCCGACCGAGAGGCCGCGCTTGCCGCCGCTCACCAGGATCTCGTCAAACTGCAGCGCCGACTCGTCGAGCACGGTGGGCAGCAATTTCTTCTGGGCCAGCGGGCTGATGCCGCCCACCTTGTAACCGGTCAGCTTCTCCGCTTCCGCCGGTTTCATCATCTCCACCTTCTTGAGACCGGTCGCCTTGGCCAGCTGCTTCAGACTGCACATACCGGATGAGGGAACGATGGCCACCACCGCCTGCTTGTCGTGATGGGCGACCAGGGTCTTGAACACCTGCGCCTCCGGCAACCCGAGCTGGGTCGCGGCATGCTTGCCGAAATCATCGTGGGCGTCGCACTCGTAGGGGTAGAGCTTGTGGGGAATTTTGAGCTTCTTCAGCAGGTTGATGGCAGGAGTCATGATGGTTGCCTTGAATCGAATCGCATAAAAACAAGGCCAAACAGTCTGCGCCTGCATGGCGAGGGATGCAAGCCGGAGGGGAAATCTGTACCCATCACCGGTAATGAGTAGAGAGCAATGAATAAGGTGAATTGTGCTGCTTGCCGAATTAAACACAGGACGAGTCAGGGATAAAATTATTTCCGAGCCGTACAATGCGCTGCGCTTGCTGCACCCTACAAAATACAGTCCAAAACATGGGTGGGGTTCCCATCGAGCCGAATTCTGCTGGGCAACAAAAAACAAAGGGCGCCGTGTCGGCGCCCTTTGGCTTGATAGATATCGCTGAAGCCTGTTGGCCTGGACTGGTAATCAACCCGTATTACGCATCCCTGCAGCAATACCGGCGATGGTGACCATCAGCGCCTTGTCCAGCTCGGGGTGCAGGGTCTCCGGGTGGTTGCGGGAGCGGTTGAGCAGCTCGGCCTGCAGCACGTTGAGCGGGTCTGTGTAGGGATTGCGCAGCTTGATGGACTCCTTGATCCAGGGCTGATCCTCCAGCAGATCCCCGCGCGGGCTCAGTTTCAGCACCACCTCGATGGATTCGGCGAGCTCCTGACGCAGCTGTTTGCCAAGGCCCCACAGCTCCTGCGGCACCAGACGGGTGTCGTAGTACTCGGCGAGCCAGACGTCCGCTTTGAGGAACACCATCTCCAGCATCTCAAGACGAGTGCGGAAGAAGGGCCACTGGGCGCTCATCTCTTCCAGCACGGCCAGCTTGCCGCCGTCGATGGCCTGTTGCAGCGCCTTGTGGGCACCGAGCCAGGCCGGCAGCATCAGGCGGTTCTGGGTCCAGGCGAAGATCCACGGAATTGCGCGCAGGCTCTCGACGCCGCCGTTGGGCTTGCGCTTGGAGGGACGGGAGCCGAGCGGCAGCTTGCCGAGCTCCATCTCCGGGGTGGCGGCACGGAAGTAAGGGACGAAGTCTGGATGACCGCGCACGATACTGCGGTAGTGATCGCAGGAGTCGGCGGCCAGCTGTTCCATCACCTCGCGCCAGCACTCTTTCGGCTTGGGCGGTGGCAGCAGGTTCCCTTCCAGCACGGCGCTGGTGTAGAGCTCCAGACTCTTGATCGCCACTTTCGGCAGACCGAACTTGAAGCGGATCATCTCCCCCTGTTCGGTGGTACGCAGACCGCCGCGCAGGGATCCCGGCGGCTGGGAGAGGATCGCCTGATGGGCAGGCGCACCGCCACGACCGACGGTACCGCCACGGCCATGGAACAGGGTGAGGCGAATATTGTTGGCTTCGGCCAGACCCACCAGGGATTCCATGGCGGCGTACTGGGCCCAGCCTGCGGCCATCATGCCCGCATCCTTGGCAGAGTCGGAGTAACCGATCATCACGTACTGACGGCCCTGAATGTAGCCGCGATACCAGTCCACCGAGAGCAGACGCTCCATCACGGCTGTGCCTGCCATCAGGTCATCCTGGGTTTCAAACAGCGGGGCGACCGGCATGCGGAACTTGCAGCCCGCCTCTTTGAGCAGCAGTTGCACCGACAGCACGTCGGACGGCGCACCGGCCATGGAGATGATGTAGATACCGAACGCATCGGGGTCGTGCTGGGCGATGACCTGACAGGTATCCAGCGTCTCGCGCACCTCGGCGCTCGGCTCCCAGTCGTGAGGAATGAGCGGGCGACGGGAGTTGAGTTCGTTGAGCAGGAAGGCCTGCTTGTCATCTTCGCTCCACTCGGCGTAGTCACCCAGACCCAGATAGCGGGTCAGCTCGGAGAAGACCAGCCCGTGACGCTCGCCATCCTGACGGATATCCAGCTTGACCAGATGGATGCCGAAACAGGCGACCTTGCGCAGCACGTCCAGCAACATGCCATCGGCGATATTACCCATGCCGCAAGCGTGCAATGATTGGTAGCAGAGCTCCAGCGGCTCGCGTAGCTGGGCGGTAGTCTTGACCAGATCCTGGCTCTCGCTCACCTGACCCTGCACCTTGGCAGTGAGGTGCTCCTTGGTTTCGCGCAGCGCTTCACGCAGCTCGCGCACCAGCGCACGGTAGGGCTCTGGGTGATCGCCAACGCGAGCGCGCACAGCGTCGGTACAGTCGGACATGGAGAGCTCGGAGGTGAGCTCCTTGATGTCTTTGTAGAACAGGCTCACCGCCATCCAGCGGCCCAGCTCCAGCACTTCGGCAGTCACCTTGGCGGTGACGAAGGGGTTGCCGTCACGGTCACCGCCCATCCAGGAGGTGAACTTGACCGGCGCGGCATCCAGCGGCAGCCGCACACCCAGATGGTGTTGCAAACGCTCGTCCAGATTGCGCATGAATTCTGGGATGGCAGGCCACAGGCTGTTCTCCACCACGGCGAAGCCCCACTTGGCCTCGTCGACTGGAGTCGGGCGCTGTTCGCGGATCTCGTTGGTGTGCCACGCCTGATTGATGAGCTGCTCGATGCGATTGAGGATCTTGTCCCGCTCGCGGGGCAGCAGGTCGGAGAGCTCCAGCGCCTCGAGGCAGTCGTTGAGCTGTACGTGCTTGTGGATCAGGGTGCGACGGGTCACCTCGGTCGGGTGAGCGGTCAGCACCAGATCGATATCCAGCTCGCGCACGGCCTGGATGATGGCTTCCTGCGACAGGTTGGATGCTTTCAGCTTGTCGAACATCTGCTCCAGCGGATCCGGGGTGCAGACCTGCTCTTCGCAGCGACGGGAGATGGTGTGGAACTGTTCCGCCACGTTGGCCAGATTGAGGAACTGGCTGAAGGCGCGAGCCACCGGCAGCAGTTCGTCATCGCTCAGGGTGCGCAGGGTATCGAGCAGACGTTCCCGGTCTGATTCATTGCCCTTGCGGGAGGACTTGGCCAATTGGCGAATGGTTTCGATCTTGTCGAGAAAGGCCTGACCCTGATGATCCTTGATGGATTTACCCAGCAGCTGACCCAGCATACCTACGTTGGCGCGTAGTGCGGCGTACTTTTCGTTCATTCCACATCCTTATCTTGTTGGTGCCTGACACCCATCCGGGGTGCTAGACGACCTCACTTATTGTTGTGCGATTACAACATATGCTCCGTCATCTTAGGGTGACAATCTACCCAGATTGTCTGCGCAAGGTCAAATAACAGGCCGATTCAGAACATGTATTTCCATCACCACTCCACAACCGGCTTGTTATGTAACTTACTTACAGTTTTTACGCCCCTTTCACCGCCGCCGCTACAGGCAAAAACGTCTGATCAGGTGTTGCAACACCGAGATGGTCGGCTTGACGAAGGAGAGGTCGAGATACTCATCCGGCTGGTGCGCCTGGGTGATATGGCCGGGGCCCATGACGATGGTCTGGCAGCCAAGCTGCTGGATAAACGGCGCCTCGGTGCAGTAGTTGACCGACTCGGCGGCGCGACCGCTCGCCTTCTCTGCTTCGCGCACCAGCACAGAGTCGTCGGCGCAGGCGTAGGCGGGAATGGGCTCGTGCAGATGTTGCAGATGCAGGCAGCCCGGCTGGTGGATCTCGATGGGCGACAGTGCCTCTTTGAGCATCCCCATCAGCTCATCCGGCCCCACCTGCGGGGTGGGTCGCAGGTCGATATGCAGCTCGCAACAGCCGCAGATGCGGTTCGGGCTGTCGCCCCCCTGAATGTAACCCAGGTTCAGGGTCGGCTGCGGCACGGCAAAGCGGTGGTCGGCGTAGCGATCTTTCAGATCCTGCTGCAAGCGCAGCACCTGCCCCATCGCCTTGTGCATGATCTCCATGGCGTTGACGCCGTTGGCGGGATCCGAGCTGTGACCGCTCTTGCCGGTAATGCGGATCGCCTCCGACATATGCCCCTTGTGGGCCACTACAGGCACCAGCCCGGTCGGTTCGCCAATCACGGCGTAGTCGGGTTTAAGCTCCGCCGCCGCGGCGATGGCGCGGGCCCCAGCCATAGTGGTCTCTTCATCGGCGGTAGCGAGAATGCGCAGCGGCTTGGTCAGCTTGGTGAGGTCAATATCTTTGAGCGCCTCGACGATAAAGGCGAAGAAGCCCTTCATGTCGATGGTGCCGAGACCGTAGAGACGGTTGCCCTCTTCGGTCACCTTGAAGGGATCCTTGCTCCACCCTCCTTCATCAAACGGCACCGTATCTGTGTGACCCGCCAGCAGCAGACCGCCCTCCCCCTGACCGAGCGTCGCCACCAGATTGAACTTGCCCGGCAGATCGGGGAGCGCCGTTACCTCGCACTGAAAACCGAGCTGACCGAACCAGTCAGCCAGCAGCCGGATCACCGCCTCATTGCTCTGGTCCCACTTGGGATCCGTGCTGCTGATAGAGGGAATCGCAATAATATTCTTATAAAGTGAAAAAAAATCCAGATTGGCCATCAGCTCCTCCTTGCGTCCCCGGAATGTTTCTGTTAGAAAATACAAATGCAAAGTGAGTGCATGAATATTCCGTAATTTTACCTGAATATCTGGCTCATCAACAAAGGCTTCTAGTTGTAAGGGAAAGTTAATGTTCTGTCACCTGATCTATAACCGACGACACACACCCGCCTGAATTGCCCCTCCGCACTTGTGCAAAGGGGCGCTCGAACACCCTTGTGCACTGCAGCGTCATGCTGTGAATCTCGAACTCTGACTTGGAATATTCAACATGCTTAACACCGTTATCGTCGGTGCCAGTGGCTACGCGGGAGCCGAACTGGCCGCACTGGTACAGAACCATCCACAACTCAAACTGTTCGGCCTCTATGTCTCCGCCGGCAGTCAGGATGCCCACAAGCGCTTCTCTTCCCTGCATCCCCAGTGGGTCGGCGCCCTCGATCAGCCGCTGCTGCCGCTGGACGACGACGGCATGACCCGGATCCTGACCCAGGCCGATCTGGTGCTGCTGGCCACCGCCCACGAGGTGAGCGCCGAGCTGGCACCCAAGTTTCTCGCCAAGGGGTTGCCGGTGTTCGATCTCTCCGGCGCGTTCCGGGTCAAGGATCAGGGCTTTTACGACAGCTTCTACGGCTTCACCCACGACAGCGAACAGTGGCTGGATCAGGCCGTCTATGGCCTGGCGGAGTGGAATGCCGATGCCATCGCTACCGCCCAGCTGATTGCGGTGCCGGGTTGTTACCCGACCGCCTCCCTCTGTGCTCTCAAGCCGCTGCAGCAGGATGGCCTGATTGCCAAGGGGTGGCAGCCGATCATCAACGCCGTCTCCGGGGTTTCCGGGGCCGGGCGCAAGGCGGCCATCAACACCAGCTTCTGCGAAGTGAGCCTCAACCCTTACGGCACCTTCAATCACAGACACCAGCCGGAGATCAGCCACCATCTCGGCAAGGAGGTGCTGTTCCAGCCCCACCTTGGCAACTATGTGCGCGGCATTCTGGCCACCATCTATGTGCAGCTGGCGGACGGCGTCACCCCTACTCAGGTGGATCAGGCCTTCCTCAAGGCTTACGAAGGCAAGCCACTGGTGCGCCTCACCGGCCAGATGCCATCCATTCGCGGCGTCGCGGGCACCCCTTACTGCGACATTGCCTGGCAACAGCAGGGCAACATGCTGGTGGTGGTCTCTGCCATCGACAACCTGCTCAAGGGCGCCGCCTCGCAAGCCATGCAGTGCATAAATATCAAATTCGGATTTGAACCGGCCACCGGCCTGATTTAAGGACTTAGGAAGGATCTCGAACATGGACAAACAGACGTTGGTAATCAAGCTGGGCGGCGCCCTTATCGAGAACGACGAGGCGCTGACCGCCTTGTTCGCCACCCTCAAAACCTTTCTCGACGATCAGCACCGTCCGCTGGTGCTGGTGCACGGCGGTGGCTGTCTGGTGGATGACCTGCTCAAGGGGCTGGGGCTCACCTCCACCAAGAAGAATGGCCTGCGGGTAACCCCGTTCGAGCAGATCCCCTTTATTGCCGGGGCGCTGGCGGGCACTGCCAACAAGCAGATGATGGCCAAGGCGATCGCCACCGGTATTCCGGCAGTGGGGCTCTGCCTCGCCGACGGCGGCCTCTGTCAGGTGACCCAGCTTGACCCGGATCTCGGCGCGGTCGGCGAGTGCAAGCCGGGCAACCCAGCGCTGGTAGCAGGCATCCTCGGTCAGGGCTTCTTGCCGGTGGTGAGCTCCATCGGCATTACAGCCGAGGGGCAGCTGATGAACGTCAACGCGGATCAGGCGGCCACCGCCATTGCCGAGGCACTCGGTGCCGATCTGGTGATGCTTTCCGATGTGAGCGGCATCCTCGATGGCAAGGGCAAGCTGGTGCCCCAGATCGACAAGCTGACCGCGCTGGATCTGATGGAGAAAGGGGTGATCCGCGATGGTATGGCGGTCAAGGTAGAAGCGGCCCTGCACGCCGCCGAGACCCTCGGCAAGCCGGTCTGTGTCGCCAGCTGGCGCTACCCGGATCAGCTGCTCAAGCTGCTGGCTGGCGGCGCGGTCGGCACCCAGGTCTCTCTCTGATCTCCACCAGAACAAGGAACATTCGATGCAACATCTTCTGAAAGACAGCGACTTGAGCAAGGCCCAGATCGAGGCGCTGATCGCCCTGGGCAAATCGGTCAAGGCAGATCCGAAAAAGTACGGCCAGGCACTGGCGGGCAAGAGCGTGGTGACCCTGTTCGAGAAACCCTCCCTGCGCACCCGGGTCACCTTCGACATCGGCATCGCCAAACTGGGTGGCCACAGCGTCTATCTGGATCAGCAGAACGGCGCGCTGGGCAAGCGCGAATCGGTGAAGGATTTTGCCGCCAACCTGTCGCGCTGGTGTGATGCCATCGTCGCCCGGGTGTTCGATCACCAGACTCTGGTCGAGCTGGCGGAACACGGCACAGTGCCTGTGGTGAACAGCCTGTGCAACCTCTACCACCCCTGCCAGGGGCTGGCGGACTTCATGACCATCAGCGAGCACTACGGCGATCTGTCGAAGGTGAAGCTGGCCTATCTCGGTGATGGCAACAACGTCAGCCACTCTCTGCTGCTGCTGGGGGCGACCCTGGGCACCGACGTCACCCTGATCTGCCCGAAAGACCACGGCCCAGATACCCAGATCTTCCTGCAGGCGCAGGCACTGGCGGCCAAGTCGGGAGCGACCATCCACATCAGCGATGACGTGGCAGATATCGAAGGGTTCGACGTGGCCTACACAGATACCTGGGTCTCCATGGGTGACAACACCCCGATGGAGCAGGTCAAAGACCTCTTTATGCCTTACCAGATCAACCAGGCCCTGCTCGACCGCACCGGCATCCAGCATGTGCTGCACTGCCAACCGGCGCACCGGGAGCTGGAGATCACTTCGCAGGTGATGGATGGCCCCGCCTCCCTCATCATGGACGAGGCCGAAAACCGGATGCATATCCAGAACGCCGTGTTGCTGACCCTTCTCGGCGGCAAGTAACGCGGCACTCAACCTGAATCACGACCCTTTTATTGAATCATCATCGAATCATCACGGAGAGAAGTAACATGAGCGGAATCAACAAGATCGTACTGGCTTACTCGGGTGGACTGGATACCTCGGCCATCATTCCCTGGCTGAAAGAGCACTATGACGCCGAAATCATTGCCTTCGTGGCCGACGTCGGTCAGGAGCGCGACGATCTGGAAGGGATCGAGCAGAAGGCCATCGCCTCCGGTGCCACCAAGTGCATCATCAAGGATCTGCGGGAAGAGTTCGTCAAAGAGTACGTCTACCCGACCCTGAAGACCGGCGCCGTCTATGAAGGCACCTATCTGCTGGGCACCTCCATGGCCCGTCCGGTGATCGCCAAGGCGATGGTCGAAGCGGCACTGGCGGAAGGGGCCGATGCCATCTCCCACGGCTGCACCGGCAAGGGTAACGATCAGGTGCGTTTCGAAGGTGCGGTCGCTGCGCTGGCACCTCAGCTGAAAGTGATCGCCCCGTGGCGGATCTGGGATATGCGCTCCCGGGAAGATCTGCTCTCCTATCTGGAGACCCGCAACATCCCCTGCAAGGCGACCTTGAAGAAGATCTACAGCCGCGACGCTAACGCCTGGCACATCTCCACCGAAGGTGGCGAGCTGGAGAGCACCTGGAACGAGCCCTCCGAAGCAGTCTGGCAGTGGACCGTACCGGCCGAACAGGCACCGGATCAGCCGGAGTACGTCAAGCTGACCGTGGCGCAGGGTGAAGTGGTGGCCGTGGATGACCAGCCGCTCAGCCCGCACCAGATCCTGATGACCCTGAACGAGCGTGCCGGCAAGCACGGCGTGGGCCGCATCGACATCACCGAAAACCGGATGGTGGGGATGAAGTCCCGCGGCTGCTACGAAACCCCGGGCGGTACCGTGATGGTCGCCGCGCTGCGCGCCGTGGAAGAGCTGGTACTGGATCGCCCGACCCGCGCCTGGCGGGAGAAGCTGGGTGCCGAGTTCTCCCATCTGGTCTATGACGGCCGCTGGTTCACCCCGCTGTGCAAAGCGATCCTCGCCTCTGCCAACGCCATCGCCGAAGATCTGGACGGTGAAGTGGTGCTGAAGATGTACAAGGGTCAGGTCACCGCGGTGCAGAAGAAGTCGCCGAACAGCCTCTACTCCGAAGATTTCGCCACCTTCGGCGCCGACGAAGTGTATGACCAGAGCCATGCCGAAGGCTTTATCCGTCTCTACACCCTGGCCAGCCGGATCCGCGCCATGAAGGAGCAGCATCAGGCCATCGGTGGCGATCACACCCACGGCTAAGCAAGCGAGATAACCCGTTGATTCCGTTGAGGGGGCATGGCCCCCTCTTCTATAGGCCGAGGGCATGGCCCCTGACCCATCATCGGCGGGTGTGACAAGAGCGGCAGCGCCCTGGCTGCTTCTGTGAGATAACGGGGGCTGTGTGAATATGATGCTGACGTATTTTCTCCCTTCTCCCCTTGTGGGAGAAGGGTCGGGGATGAGGGGGAATTACCCTCACCCGAGCCCTCTCCCAGAGGGAGAGGGGATCGGTTCGTAGTTGCTGGATGTGACGTGTTCAACAGCAACAGCACTCCTCACCACCGCACTGTTATGCAGAAAAATACAGGGCAAGATTTTTGCGCGCAGGCCAAGGGGCCGCGCCAATACGGCAGGCGCAAAGCGCCACCGACAACGCATTCAAGGAGAGCAGTATGGCACTTTGGGGTGGACGCTTCAGTCAGGGAGCCGATAGCCGGTTCAAGCAGTTCAACGATTCGCTGCGGTTCGATTACCGGCTGGCGGAGCAGGATATTCAGGGCTCCATGGCCTGGGCCCGCGCGCTGGTGAAAGTGGGCGTGTTGACCGCCGATGAGCAGGGCAAGTTGCAGCAGGCGATGGAAGTGCTGCTCGCCTCGGTGCAGCAGGATCCCCGGCAGATCCTGAGCTCGGATGCCGAAGATATCCACTCCTGGGTCGAGAGCCAGCTGATTGCCGCCGTCGGCGATCTCGGCAAAAAGCTGCACACCGGCCGCTCGCGCAACGATCAGGTCGCCACCGACCTGAAACTCTGGTGCAAGGCGCAGGGCGAGCTGCTGCTCGGCTCCATCACCGCCCTGCAGCAGGGACTGGTCGCCTCCGCCCGTGCCAATCAGGCCGCGGTGCTGCCCGGTTACACCCACCTGCAGCGGGCCCAACCGGTCACCTTCGCCCACTGGGCGCTGGCCTATGTGGAGATGCTGGAGCGGGACTACTCCCGGCTGCAGGATGCGCTGAAGCGGCTCGACACCAGCCCGCTCGGCTGCGGCGCGCTGGCGGGCACTGCCTACGCCATCGACCGCGAAGCGCTGGCGCTCGACATGGGCTTTAGCGGCGCCACCCGCAACAGTCTGGATTCGGTCTCAGATCGGGATCACGTGGTGGAACTGATGCACGTGGCGTCCCTCTCCATGACCCACCTGTCGCGCTTTGCCGAAGACCTTATCTTCTACAACACCGGCGAGGCGGGCTTTGTCGAGCTCTCCGATGCGGTCACTTCCGGCTCCTCCCTGATGCCGCAGAAGAAGAATCCGGATGCGCTGGAGCTTATTCGTGGCAAGACCGGCCGGGTGGTCGGCGCCCAGATGGGCATGCTGATGAGCCTCAAGGCGCTGCCGCTGGCTTACAACAAGGACATGCAGGAAGACAAGGAGGGGCTGTTCGATGCACTGGACACCTGGCACGACTGCCTCGATATGGCGGCGCTGGTGCTGATCGACCTGAAAGTAAATGGCGAGCGCACCATGGCGGCGGCGCAAGGCGGCTACGCCAACGCTACCGAGCTGGCGGACTATCTGGTAGCCAAGGGGATTCCATTCCGTGAAGCGCACCATATCGTCGGCGAAACCGTGGTCTTTGCCATCAGCGTGGGCAAACCGCTGGAAGAGCTCTCCATCGGCGAGTTCCAGCGCTTCAGCCCGGTGATCGAGTTCGACGTCTACCCCAATCTGGAACTGGAAGCGACCCTGGCCAAGCGGATCGCCAAAGGCGGCGTCGCCCGCGAACAGGTAGAGGCAGCCCTGACCACAGCCGAAACCTGGCTGGCAAAACGGACGGGTTAAACCAACCTGCTTGTCATTCGAACTAGAAAGCAAAACGGCAACCTCGGTTGCCGTTTTTTATTGCTCACCACAGTTCAGGCGCTGGCATTGAGCAGCTTGCCCACCCCCTCCCCCTTGCCATTGGGCAGGGTCTGTTTAAAGGCGCCGAGCAGCTGGTCGAGGTTGAGATGGCTGGCACCGAGGGAATCCTTGAGAGTATCAAGCTGGCTTTGCAGCGCATCGAGGCGGGTGCTCTGGGTGCCGCTCGCCAGCTGGTTGCGGGCGCTGTCGATGGCAGCCGGGAGGGATTGGCCGCCATTCTCCTGCCCCAGAGTCTGCATCAGCTCACCCATAAAGTGGTTGATGGCAGCGCGATTTTGCTCGCTGTCGGCATCCTTGATGCCGAGTCGCTGGAACAAACTCTGGACGGTCGGGGCGAGGCGATCTTCCTGCACTGTTTGCTGCACAGGCTCAGGTTTGGCACTGCTGCCGAGCAGCTGACTGCCCAGCTTGAGGGCGATAGAGGCAAGGGGAAGCAGGCTGCTGATCATGATAACTCTCCGCGACAACGACCCTTGATGGTGTTGCCAAGAGATGTGCATAAGCGGGGCCAAAATTTAGTGAACAGCACAGGGCGAAACCAACCCATTGAGCCACCGAGTGATTTGAATCGCCGCCTTGTGTTAGTGGGCATTGCGGCTGAGGTCATCACAAGAGAGCCGAGCGGCCAGCGGCTGCCGCTGCAGATCGAAGCGGCAAAGGGGCATTGCCGCAGCAAACCGGAGGCGGCAGGGCTCCTCTTCGCTATATGCCGGTACATGCCCGCCATCCCCTCGATTACGTCATTTTTCATTCATGAAACTTATGGCTATTAAGATCATGTGAATTTTCTTATCTAATATGTTCGCGCAAGATGGCTCTCAAACCGGATTTGCCGTCACCGCAATGCTGGCCGGCAGCCGCCTTCTCCCTGCCTCTTTCGTTTATGGAGTCGCTATGTCCCTGATCACCCCCTATATCTCCCCCGAAGTCAGCCAGCTGGCTCCCGGCTTTCGCGCTTTGAGCATCACGGTGCAGGCCGCCGCCGTGGTCGACCCGAACGTGGGGGCGCGCGCCCTTGATGAAGCCTGCACCGCCATGCTGACCGCCGATGTGCCGTGGGCAGAGGCGCATCTCGCCGCCTGGGGCGAGCTGTTCAGAAAATTTGGCGCCAAGCCGCAGCGAACTCCCTGTTCCGCCGAGGCTCTGAGAAAGCGGGTCGCCCGCGACGGCAACCTGCCCGCCATCGATCCCGTGGTCGATCTCTACAACGCCATCAGTATCCGCTACGCCATTCCGGTGGGGGGCGAAAACCTGCTTGCTTATGAGGGACTACCGCGACTGGTGATAGCCGATGGCAGCGAGCAGTTCGATACCATGAAGGGGGGCGAACCCGCACACGAATCTCCGGAACCCGGCGAGGTGGTCTGGCGGGATGACAAGGGGGTTACCTGTCGGCGCTGGAACTGGCGGCAGGGTGTGCGTACCCGACTCAGTGTCGATTCGGGCCAGATGTGGTTTATTCTGGAGAGCCTGCCCGAGATGCCGCTGGCTGCGCTGCATGAGGCGGGGGAAAAACTGGTCGCCGGACTGCGGGAGATGATGCCGGAAACGGTGATCACACAGAGCCTGTTCGGCGATGTTGAGTAAATAGAAGGACGAGCCAACTCGTCACCGATAGATACAGAGAGGGGCGCCACAGCGCCCCTCTCTCTTTTCACCCTGCTCAGCCCAGCAGTAGATAGAGCTGGTGAGCCGCCACCCCGGCGCACAAGCCGCCGACCGTGTGGGCGACAATGGCGCGGGAGGTGAGGTGGCGATAGCCGAGGGCATCCAGCATGGCGGTGTGGGTGCTCAGGAAGCCACTCCAGCACATCCCCATGGCGGTAAACACCGCGACCTCGTTGCCGGTGATCCACCCTTTGGCGATAAAGGGGGGCACCAGTGACATGGCGGCACCGACCGCACCGAGGGAGGTAGCCGGGAAGGCAACCAGCTCCGGCTGCTGGAAGCCAAACAGCAGGTCAAACAGCCAGCTCACCTTGGCGGCCAGCACCGGCAGCAGGGCAACCCCCTGAAACGCTTCGCCGGTATAGCCCTTGTCGCCCGGGCCGAAGGTGAGCAGCATCACGAAGGTACTGATGATCAGCACCCCGGGGATCACCGCCATCCCCAGCTCCACACCGGATTTGCCGCCATCGAGTAGAGAGTTGAGGATCCGCAGCCAGCCGGGAGCCGCCTCTTTGGTCACCCCTACCTTGCGGCCGTCGGACGATACAGCGTCATCGTTCAGCACTTCCCCCACCAAGGGGCGGATCATCCGTTGCATCAGTCGGGTAGAGACCACCGAGCCTACCAGAGCACCCAGCAGCCCGATCAGCGCCGCGCTGGCGGTGGATTCACCGCTCGGCAGTTGCAGGGTGGCCATAAAGGTCACCACGATCAACCCCATGCCGAAGGCGGTGCCGAAGTTGGTGAGCGACACCAGCTGCCAAGGGGTGAAGCCTTTGCGAAAGCGGCTGTCCTTGGCGAGGCTGATCACCGCCGGATTGTCGGAGAAGAAGGTCATCAGGGCCGCCAGCGCGGTGCGACCGGGCAGGCGAAACACCGGCTTCATCAGGGGGGCCAGCAGCACCTCCAGCAGGCGGATCACCCCGAACTCGCTCAAGAGCTGGCTCAGGGCACCGGAGAGCACCGTGATCCCCATGATAAAGAGCACGGTATTGAGCAGCAGCTGGTGGGCGGTATTGAACAGGGTGTTGACCATGGCAGAGAGGCCCATCTGGCTGCCGAGGTAACCGAACAGGCTGCCGAGAATAAGCAGCACCAGCACGGGTTCCATCCAGTTCCGAATGGCGGCAAGTCGCCCCTTTGACTCTATAACTACATGATTTTCCATATCTATCCTGCGGTTCATCTGTGCGTGTGTGGTTGTTTTTATGGTTAAAAAATGGCTGCGCCAAATAGAAAAAAGCCCTTGTCTTGCGACAAGGGCTTTTTGAATTGGCTCCTCCTACTGGACTTGAACCAGTGACATACGGATTAACAGTCCGCCGTTCTACCGACTGAACTAAGGAGGAATTGTAATTGGTGCCCAGAGACGGAATCGAACCGCCGACACGGGGATTTTCAATCCCCTGCTCTACCGACTGAGCTATCTGGGCAAATGGTGCCGGCTACCGGAATCGAACTGGTGACCTACTGATTACAAGTCAGTTGCTCTACCTACTGAGCTAAGCCGGCACACTTTAAACCATTGTGCATGAACAAAATTTTTATTTCATGGCACCAAAATTGGTGCCCAGAGACGGAATCGAACCGCCGACACGGGGATTTTCAATCCCCTGCTCTACCGACTGAGCTATCTGGGCGTGGGCGCTATTAAACGGATTTTAAGGCGGATGGTCAACGGGAAATTTCACTTTTTGTCTCGTTCGTCTCTTTTTTGCGCAACATCGTCCATTTCTGCCACTTCTTCGGCACAGGCCGCACGTTTTCGCCCCCAGACTCTGGGTTCCTCCCCCTTGAGCAGGCGGGAGATATTCTCGTGATGGCGGATCAGGATAAGGCAGGAGAGCAGCGAGACTGGCAGGGTGTATTCGGGTTTGAGCAGGTAGGTAAAGAGCGGCGTCAGCAGCACGGTAATGATGGAGGCCAGCGAGGAGTAGCCGCTCACCAGCAACACCAGCAGCCAGGTGCCAATCACGGCGCCCCCCATGGTAAAGCCGATGGGCATCATGGTCCCCAGTGCCGTGGCGACTCCTTTGCCACCACGAAAATGAAAGAAGATGGGGTACATATGGCCGAGACAGGCGGCGACCCCGATAAAGCCGAGGTAGACGGGTTTGATCTGCAGATACCAGGCGAGATAGACAGGCACAGTGCCCTTAAGCACATCGAGCAGCAGCACCACCAGCGCCGCCATCCGGCCACCGAGGCGCAGCACATTGGTTGCCCCCGGATTGTGGGAGCCATGATCCCGCGGGTCGGGCAGACCGGTGCAACGGGAGACCAGCACAGCACTGGATAGTGAACCACCCAGGTAGGCCAGAATAATCATCAAAATCGTCAGGGCCGTCATCTTGGTCGTTTTTACCACGATATGAATGGGGTATGATGCGGGCCACATACGCTGGCATGGGCCCATGCCCACCCAGAGCGCCTCGGCAAGCCTGTTGCCCGGCCAGCATCCCTGCGCTGTCATCACAGCCCATCAAGAGTAAAGAAGAAGTACAGTCATGGACAAGGTGTTTATTCGCGGACTCGAAGTTTTGACCACCATCGGTGTATATGAGTGGGAGAAGGGCATTCGCCAAAAGCTCCGTTTTGACCTCGAGATGGGGTTCGACAACCGCCCCGCGGCAGCAACCGACGACATCAATCTGGCACTGGATTATGCCGACCTCTCCAACAAGATTTGCGAGCATGTCAGCGGCAAGGTGGTCGAGCTGGTCGAGACCATGGCCGAGCAGGTTGCCATGCTGGTGCTCGCCGACGAGCGGGTGCAGTGGGTCAAGGTGACCCTCACCAAGCCAGGCGCCGTGCCTAATGCCGCCGGGGTCGGCGTCGAGATCCTGCGCCATCGCACTCCGGCCGCGAGCAGCAACTGATGACCACCATCTATATCAGCCTCGGCTCCAACATCGAGCGGGATCGCCATATCCGTGCCGGACTCGATGCCCTGCACGCCGAATTTGGCGAGTTGCGGGTCTCCCGGGTATTCGAGAGCGAAGCGGTCGGCTTCAACGGCCGCCCCTTCTACAATTTGGTGGCGGCTGCCGAGACCGATCTGCCGCTGGCCACCGTCTGCCAGCGACTGCGGGCCATGGAGTTCGCCCACGGCCGCGAGCCGGATGCCAAGAAGTTCGCCCCGCGCACCCTGGATCTCGACCTGCTGCTCTATGGCGATCTGGTCTGCGACACCCCGCTGGTGCTGCCGCGCGGTGAAGTGCTCACCAACGCCTTCGTGCTCTGGCCGCTGGCCGAACTGGCCCCCAATCTGCGCCACCCCGTCGATAGCCGCACCATGGGCGAGCTGTGGCAAGCCTATGACAAGGCCTCCCAGCAGCTGTGCCCTATTCCCTTTCACTGGGAAGCGTGCGAATTGCAACATCACTGATCCGCAAGGGCGCCTCACGGCGCCCTTGTTGTTTGCACGGACAGGGTTGCTTATCACGGATAAGAAAGTGTCATTGGGCCTGCCCCTGCGAGGCTGGCAGGATAGCGCCCACTACAGGAGAACCCCATGCCACTCGATACCATTCACCACTTCAACTGCCAGCTGCTGGCCGAACTGCCCCACCAGCGCTATGAGCATGAACCCATCCTCGACTACGCCACCGACGAGAAGGTCAAGGCCCGCCTCGGCTGGCAGGCGGAGTTCAGCAAGACCCTGTTTCTCAAGTTCAAGGATGGCCGCTTTGCCCTGCTGCTGACCCACAGGGACGGCAGGCTAGACAACAAGGCAGTCAAGGCCGCACTCGGTGCCAAGCCCTCCATCTGCACCGCCGAAGAGATGCAGGCGGAGATCGGCTGCCTGCCGGGGGCGGTCTGCCCCTTCCTGCCCCGCGCCGATATTCCGCTACTGGTGGATCCGCAACTACTCAACCATACCGCCTTCACCTGGACTCCGGGCCACCCGGAGCAGACCTTTCTGCTGGCGACCAAGCATCTGGCCGAGGTGCTGGCGCAGCTCCCCTGCCAGGTCAGCTATCTGCCCGCACCGACGGCGTAGCACCATCGCGCGCCAGCTGGGCGAAGATCAGCGCCGCCAGCATGGAGAGCAGCCCGACACAGAGGTAGGTAAGGTGGAACCCGGCCAGCCACTGACCCTCGGCCACTAAGGTGCCCGCTGAGGTACCCGCCGAGAAGAGCCCGAGCAGGCTGGCAGCAATCGCCACCCCCAAACTCATGGAGAGTTGCATCACTACCGAAAGCAGACCGTTGCCACTGCTGGCCAGGGTCGGGCTGAGATCTTGCAGCGTGAGAGTGTTCATGGCGGAGAACTGCAGCGAGTTGATGGCGCCGAAGATCGCCAGCCAGCCCAGCAAGACCCCGTAGGGGAGCTGGTTGTCGATAAAGTAGAAGCTGGCGATCATCGCCCCCAGCAACAGGGTGTTGCCGATCAGTATGCGGCGATAGCCCACCTTCGGAATAAGCTTGTTAACCAGCGTCTTGGTCAGCATGGCGCCAATCACGGTGGGGATCATGGTCATCCCCGCCTTGCTCGGGGAGAAGCCGAGCCCCAGCTGCAGAAACAGCGGGGTGAGGAAGGGCATGGCGCCGCTGCCGAGGCGGGCAAACAGGTTGCCCCAGATGCCGATGGCAAAGGTGGCGGTCTTGAACAGGCTCAGGCTAAAGAGCGGCTGCGGTGCATTGGCGGCATAGAGCCAGTAGCTCGCCATCGCCGCCAAGCCGAAGATCAGTGCAAACAGCGCCCAACCGGTGGAGATGCTGTGCTCCCCCAGCCCCTGCAAGCCGACCGACACCAGCACCATGCCGACGCTGAACATCACAAAGCCCTGCCAGTCGAACCGGGCGGTCTGCTGCCGCAGCTCCGGCATAAAGTGCCAGCTGGCGATAAAGCCGAGCAACCCCACCGGCAGGTTGATGAGAAATACCCAGTGCCAGCTCGCCACTTCCACCAGCCAGCCACCGAGCGCCGGCCCCATCAGCGGGCCGAGCAACCCCGGGATGGTGACAAACGACATCACCCGCAGCAGCTCGTGCTTGTCATAGACCCGCAGCACCGCCAACCGTCCCACCGGCATCAGCAGCGCACCGCCAATCCCCTGAAGCACCCGGGCAGCCACCAGCATGGAAAGCGAATTGGAGGCGGCACAGGCGAGCGAGCCGAGGGTAAAGAGCGAGATGGCGGCCAGATAGATGCGGCGGGTGCCGAATCTGTCAGCCAGCCAGCCGGAAGCCGGGATCAGCAGCGCCACCGTCAACATGTAGGCGATGATCACCGACTGCATCTGCAGCGGGCTCTCTCCCAAGGTCTCGGCCATGCTGGGCAGGGCGGTGTTGAGAATGGTGCCATCCAGCGCCTGCATAAAGAAACCGACCGCCGCCAGCAGGGGCAGCCACTTGCGCTGGGCATCTGTCACTGTGTGGCTCATTGCCACCTCCATTATTTTTGCGGGGGAGCAGCGGCGGTCAGGAAGAGATCGACACAACTCAGGGTCCAGGCATCCTGCTCGGCAGCGCTCTGGGTCAACGGCAGACCCAGCTCACGGAGCATTCGCTCCTTGCCCTGCCACATCAGCAACAGCTGCAAGGCGGCCTGTTCGCTGTCTTGATGGCAAAGCAGGCCTTGCTGCTTCTGCTGCTCCAGCCAGTTGGACAGCATCTTGGTCACGTAGAGCGGGCCCGCCTCGAAAAAAAGGGTGGCCAGCTGGGCATCGTTGCAGCTGATGCAGGTGCGAAAGATATTGATGGCATCATCGCTCAGGATCAACTTGCGAAAGCTGCGACCAAAGGCAATCAGGCTCTCCCGCACATTGTTGCCACGCAGCAACACCTCCGGCATCAGCTCGCTGCTGACGCACTTGCTGCCCACCGCTTCGGCAAACAGCGACTCCTTGTTGGCAAAATGGCTGTAGACCGTCTGCTTGGAGACGCCCGCTTCACTGGCCACCATGTCCATGCTGACCAGATGCAGACCGTGCTGACAGAAGAGCCGCCCGGCAGCATCGAGGATCGCAGCCCGCTTCTGCTGACTACGGGGTGAAATGTTCATTTTTCCTCCACAATCAAACTGGACAGTCTAGTTTCGAAAAACTAGACTCACCGGTGTGATTTGATGTTATGTCAACCAGAGGATGATGTCATGACACTTCGCTTAATCCTGCTGGCGCTGTTACTGAGTGGCTGCAGCCCGGTCACAGAGTCAGAAGAAACACCCGCCCTGACCCGGGTGATCGCCCAGCCACTGCAAGCCAGCGATCACTACCCGGTGCTGCACCGCTTCAATGGCCGGGTGATCGCCCCCGAGCACAGCCAGATAGGCTTCGAGCTGGCAGGGCGGATCGCCACTCTGCACAAGGGACGCGGAGAGCCGGTAGCGGCCGGTGAACTGCTCGCCACACTGGACACCCGGCTGCTGGCAGTGGAAGCCAAAGAGCTGGCCGCCCGGGCTGCCCAGAACGAGGCAGAACTGACCCTTGCCCGGCAGACGCTCGATCGACTCACCGCCCTGCGCCAGCAGCAGTTCAGCTCCCGTCAGGCGCTGGATGAACAGCAAGGCAAAGTCCGCATGCTGGAGGCAAGCGCCAACCAGCTGGCCGCCGCCCTCGAAGCCAACCGGGTCAAACAGGAGAAATCACAGCTGCGCGCCCCTTTCAACGGGATCGTAGTCAGCCGCGAGCAGGCATTGGGGGCCGTGGTGGCAGCAGGCCAGCCTCTCTTCTCCCTGACCCGCAGCGGCCAGTGGGAGGCCGATATCGGCGTGCCGGTGAAACAGGCCGAGTCCCTGAGCGTCGGCCAACGCTACCCCCTGCAAAGCGGTGCGCAATCACTGGAGGGGCGCCTGCTTAATCTGGGGGTACAAGTGGACGGGCAGACCCACACCCGCACCGCCCGCTTCCAGCTGACCCGGGGCGGTGAACAGCTGGCAGAGGGACAACTGATCACCCTGCTGCATCAGACCCGCGAGCCCACCCGCGCCTACGAGGTGCCGCTCACCGCGCTGACCCAGGGATTGCGCGGCAGCTGGACCCTCTATCTGCTCAACGACGAAACGCCACCCCGAGTGGTCAGTCGGGACGTCACCCTGCTGCAGCAAGATGGCGAGCGGGCCTGGATCAGTGGTGCCCTGAACGGACAGGAACAGCTGGTGACCGATGGCCTGCATAAACTGGTACCGGGCCAGCAGGTCACCCTGACAACCAGCGTGGAGCATCAGGCAGGCAATCCGGAGCCACAGTCATGATCCGCCCTTTTATCGAGAATGGCCGCCTGCTGCTGTTGACGGTAGCGCTGCTGCTGACGGCCGCCCTTGCGGCATTGCAGACCCTGCCCAGAACCGAAGATCCCCAGCTCACCAGCCGTTTTGCCAGCGTGGTTACCCACTTCCCCGGGGCCAGCGCCGAGCGGGTGGAGGCGCTGGTGAGCGAGCCCATCGAGAACCGGCTGCGGGCCCAGAGCGAGATCAAGCTGATCGAGTCGAGCTCTCGCCCCGGTCTCTCCATCATCAATCTGGAGCTCAAGGATGAAGTCAGCGATGTCGAGCCCGTCTGGTCCAGAGTCCGTGACCGGCTGGCAGATCTTGCCGCCGGACTGCCAGCCGGCGCCAGTGCCCCCAAGCTGGATGACGAGAAGGGCTACCCCTTCACCCGGCTGGTCAATGTAGTCTGGCGCGGGCCGGGCCAGCCACAGCAGGATCGCCTCGCCCGCTACAGCGCCGAGCTGGAACGCCGGGCTCGCCAGCTGCCGGGCACCGAATACGTCGAGCGGGTCGGGGCACCGCAGGAGGAGATCGAGGTGCGATTCGATCCCCTCGCCCTCAGTGCCAGCGGCATGAGTGGCGAACAGCTTGCCCAGGCGCTGAGTGGTGCCGATGCCAAAGTGGCTGCCGGGGAGTTGCAGGGCAGCCACAATCGCTTTCAGGTAGAGATCCGTGGCGCCCTCGATACCCTGGAGCGGATCCGCCAGATCCCGCTGCGTACCGGCGAGCAGGGCCAGACCCTGCGCCTTGGCGATCTGGCCGAGGTACGGCGTACCCTGCACCAGCCGGAGAGCCAGCTGGCCTTTGCCAATGGTGAGCGGGCCGTGGTGGTCGGTCTGCGCATGGCACAGGATCACCGCATCGACCTCTGGTCGGCACGGGTCGACTCCATGCTGACTCAGCTGCAACAGGACTTGCCGGATAATATCGGCCTCGTCACCAGCTTCGATCAGCAGCGTTATACCGATCAGCGGCTCGACACCCTGCTTATCAACATTGTGCAGGGTTTTCTCATCATAGTGGCCGTGCTGCTGGTGACCTTGGGTGTCAAGGCCGCCATTATCGTGGCCCTGTCGCTGCCGCTTACCGTGGCGTTCTCATTCGCCTGCATGAACCTGATCAATCTGCCCATTCACCAGATGTCGGTCACCGGTCTGGTGGTGGCACTCGGGATCATGGTGGACAACGCCATCGTCATGGCGGATCGGGTGCAGTATCAGCGCCGCCACGGCATGGCCATGAGTGCCGCCGCACTGGAAGCCATCGGCCACCTCTGGCTGCCACTGCTGGGCTCCACCCTCACCACCATGCTCGCCTTTATGCCGATCATTCTGATGCCGGGCCCGGCGGGCGAGTTTGTCGGCGGCATCGCCTGGGCGGTGATCTGCTCGCTGCTGGGCTCCTACCTCATCGCCCACACCCTGGTGGCTGGCCTCGCAGCCCGCTGGATTGGCAGTGATCAGGGGGGACGCTGGTATCAGGATGGCTTGCACCTGCCCCGGGTGAGCGCCCGTTTCCAGCAGAGCATCGCCATGGCGCTTGCTCACCCCTGGCGGACCCTGCTGCTGGTCAGTCTGCTGCCCCTGATCGGTTTCTGGGTTGCGGGCCGCCTCACCGAACAGTTCTTTCCCCCTGCCGACCGGGACATGATCCACATCGAGGCTAGCCTCTCTCCACAGGCGAGCCTGGCGCGCACCCGCGAGCTGGCACTGGAGATCTCCGCCGAGCTGGCCAGCCTCCCCGAGCTGGTTCGTCAGGATTGGGTGGTGGGCGACAACGCACCCAGCTTCTACTACAACCTGGTGCCCAGAAAACAGGGGCGGGCCGATTACGCCCAGGGGATGATCACTCTGCAGGATGCCGATGCCGCCGAGCGGCTCATTCCACAACTGCAGCAGCGGCTCGATGCAACATTTCCCGAAGCGCAGATCCTGGTGCGCAAGCTGGAACAGGGGCCGCCTTTCAATGCCCCGGTCGAGCTGCGGCTGTTTGGCCCCGACCTTGAACAACTACACCGTCTGGGAGAGGAGCTGCGCAGTCTGCTCGCCAATACCCCGGCCGTGGTGCAGACCCGCGCCACCTTGCAGGCAGGGGCCCCCAAACTCTGGTTGCAGGTCGATGAGGAGGCCGCCCGACTGGCAGGCATGAGCCTGACCGATGTGGCCTCCCGGCTGGCGGGCGCACTGGATGGCAGGTTGGGCGGCACTGTGCTGGAAGGCACCGAGTCAATACCGGTACGGGTACGGCTGGCCGAGCCCTTGCGTCAGGCTCCGGATGCGCTGCTCAATGTGCCGCTATCGCTCACCGGCACCGGCCAGCAAGGGGTAGCCAATCTCACCTTACGGGCACTGGCCACTCCCGAGCTGCTGCCAAGTTGGGGGGAGATCAGCCGTCGGGATGGTGAGCGGGTCAATGTGCTGGAGGCCTATCTGGCGGTCGGCGTACTGCCGCAAACTGTGCTTGAGCAGGTCAAAGAGAGGCTAGTCGCCAAGGCGCTGGCGTTGCCACCGGGCTATCGACTGGAGTTTGGCGGGGAAGCCGCCAAGCGGGATGAATCGGTGGGCAATCTGATGGCCCATGTCAGCCTGGTCGCCGTGCTGCTGGTGGCCGTGCTGGTGCTCAGCTTCAACTCGTTCCGGCTGGCAGGCATCGTCACCCTGGTGGCGATCCAGTCGGCTGGGCTCGGGCTGCTGTGGGTCTGGCTGCTGGGCTACCCCTTCGGGTTTACGGTGATCATCGCCCTGCTGGGACTGATGGGGCTGGCCATCAACGCCGCCATCGTCATTCTGGCCGAGCTGAGGGCAGACCCGCTGGCACAACAGGGCAATCTGCCGCAGATCCGCGATCTGGTGGCCGGTTGCAGCCGCCACATCGTCTCGACCACCATCACCACGGTGGGCGGCTTCATCCCGCTATTGCTGGGGGGCGGCGGCTTCTGGCCACCCTTTGCCATCGCCATCGCCGGTGGCACAGCGCTGGCGACCCTGCTCTCGTTCTACTTTGTGCCGGTGGCGTTCGTGCTGTTCAACCGTCGCCGTCCTGACCCGGTACAGGAGAGCTGCAACGCGCAAGATCAGTTGTCGGGCTGACCCAGCATGGCTTTGAGCCGCTCTTCCAAGGTGGGCTCGGGGGCCTTGAGGGTCGCCATAAAGAGCTGCTCGATACCGGCCTTGTCCTGACTCTTGACGATAAACACCAGTCGGGACTGGGCCTTGCCCTCCGGCCAGTCGCCCAGCGACTGTAGCGGATAGAGCTGGCCGTGGACGCCGTGGATCACCACCGGCTGGCTCTCTCCTTCCAGCTGCAAGATCCCCTTGAGGCGCAGCAGGGCATCGCCGTATTGGGCCTGCACCGCATCGATGGCGGCCAGCAGCCGAGAGGGCTTGAGCGGCTCGCCGATACGCAAAAAGAAACTCTCGATGTTGCCGTGCTCGAAGTGGGTGGGCGCTGCTGTGCCCACCTTGGCGGCGAACGGTTGCATCTTCGGCTGCATCGGTGACGCCAGCCCCTGCTTGGGGGATTCGGTGCGCAGCCAGGCCAGCAGCTGGCGCACATCGCGCCCGGCCGCTTCGTTGTAGGCGCCGAGCTTCTCCAGCACTGCTGGCGACAGTTCGCCATTGGTCACCTGCTGGATGGGGGCCGCTGGATTGAGGGCCGCCAATTGGGCTTCGACCCGCGCCAGCTGCTCGCCGTCCACCAGATCCCCCTTGCTCACCACCAGCAGATCCGCCAGCGCTACCTGTTTCACCGCCTCATATTGAGCCGCCAGCTGCTGCTCGATATGGCCGGCATCTACCACGGTGACGGTGCCATCGAAGCGGTAGCGCTGGGCGATAAAGCCCTCTTCCCTCAACGTGAAGAGCACGGGGGCCGGATCTGCCAGACCTGTGGTCTCGATAATCAGCCGCTTGAACGGTTTGATCTTGCGCTGGATGGCCTTCATAAAGAGCCCCTGCAGCGCTTCCACCAGAGATCCCTGCACCGAGCAGCAGATGCAGCCGGAGTCGAGCAGCATCACCTGCTCATCCACCTGTTGCACCAGATGGTGATCCAGCCCCACCGAGCCGAACTCGTTGATCAGCACGGCGCACTCGCCGAGCTCCGGCTGCTTGACCCAGTGGTTGAGCAAAGTGGTCTTGCCGCTGCCGAGAAAGCCGGTCAGCAGGGTCACAGGGATACGGGTATCTTGCATATCAGTCATGTCAGATCCTTACCGGTTGGCAAACAGGTCGCTGAGCCAGCGGTTTTCAAAGCGGCCGTGGGGGTCGAGCTCGGCTTTCAACGCCACGAAGTCGTTCCAGCGTGGCAACAGGGTCGGGAAGTCGTAGAGATCCATCGCCAGATGTTTGCCGAAGTGGGGGATGCCGCCAAGGGGCGCCAGCAGTTGCTGCAGCTCGCGCATCTGCTCCATGGATCCGTTGACGAAGGTGCCGTCCGCCGCCAGATAGACCAGAAAACCGATCCAGCAGACCGACTGGCCATAGGCGGCGCTGAGCCAGGCATCGGAAGGGCCGGTGCAGCGCAGGATAAAGGGGTAGTGCAGCACGCCCGGATTGGCCTGCTGCCACGCTTGCAGGGTCTCCAGCGCCTCGTTCATCCGATGCAGCGGCACCGCCACCTCGCAGTTGATCTGGGGGGCCGGGATCCCCTTGCAGAGGATCTGGTAGACGTTGCCCACCAGATCGGAGGCATCCTTGAAGCGGCGCACCGTCTCGAAGTGCTCACCCGCCAGCGCCTCATCCTTGGTGTCCTTCGCCATCTTTTGCAGGGTGGCATCTATGGTGGCGTTCATGCGGGCGTCGATATCACCATCCAGCAGCAGCGGCTCGCTGCCGCCGGCGCGGTAACGGGCCACCTCCTCATCAGAGGCGGGATCCACCAGCCAGATGTGGCTCTCACCGGTCCAGGCAAACCACCAGCTCTTCACAAAGCCGTGCTCACGGTTGAGCCGTTCGTTGTGCTCCAGCAGGAAGGGGTAGTCGGTGGTGAACTTGGTGCAGCGCATAATGCGGTTGGACACGGTGCGCAGGGTGACGTCGAGCAGGATGCCGAGCATCCCCATCCCCATCACGAAGGCACCGAAGCGCGGATCGGTGCGATCGACCCGGATGATGTCGCCATTGGCCTGCATCACCGTCATCGCCTCCACCGCATCGCAGAGGGCTGACTGGTGCAGCCCCTGACCGTGGGTGCCGGTGCTGAGGGCGCCGCCCAGGGTCTGGATACCGATAACGCCCGGGGATGCGGGCAGCATCCGCTCCATGGCGATCAGCTCGGCATAAACGGTATCGAGGGGCGTCCCCGCCTGATATGTCACGGTATCGGCCGTTTTCGCCAGCTGGCCGCGCAGGTGGTGCAAGTCCACCAGCAGCGCCTGACTGCCCTCGGCATAGACGCTGTGGATGGGTTCGAAGGAGAGGCCGGAGCCGATAAGGCGCAGCTTGCGCTCGGGGTGTTCCCGCAGCAGCGCTTGCAACTCGTCGCGGGTTTTCGGGCGCCACACCTGATCCAGCGCCCCGAGGGGATTGGTTCTCGACCAGTTGAACAGCACCTCCCGATTACCGATCGCCTTGATGCTGTGAAATGCCTGGAACTGAACCGTCATACCGCGCCTCATCTTTTACTGACGTCAAAATGAGCGCTGATTCTACCGAAAAGCGAGCCGCAAGGCATGGAAAACAAGCCCCTGTAGTCGAGGGGGGATAGGGAGAGCGCACTCCCCTACCCTGCCAGACGGGAACTTGTCCGCCCGTCTGTCACCGATAAATCAGGTCGCATTCGGGATGCCTCGCACCCCATCTGGCTGGCGGGTCTGTGCCTCTTCCGGCAGCAGCTCCTCGCAGAACTGGCGCAGCGGCATGGGTCGGGCAAACAGGTACCCCTGCAGATAATCGACCCCTTTCGCCCTGAGGTAGTCAGCCTGACGCTCACTCTCCACCCCTTCCGCCACCAGCGCCAGACCGAGCCGGGTCGCCAGATCGATCACGTTGTCCACGATATGTTCCGAGAGCGACTCGGTACCGATGCGGGCGATAAAGGATTTGTCGATCTTGAGGTAATCCACATGAAACTGCTGCAGGTAAGCCAGGCTGGAGTGACCGGTGCCAAAGTCGTCGATGGCGAGTTTGACCCCCATCTCGTCCAGCTGGCGGAACAGGGAGAGGGTCTGGGGATCTGACATCAACAGCTCCCGCTCGGTCAGCTCCAGCACCAGAACCACCTTGCCGGGGAGGAAGTGGCCGAGGAAGGCGCGGCACTCGGCCAGCAGGGCAAAATCGTGGCAATGGGCGGCGCTGATGTTGAAGCTGATATGAAACCCATCGGGCAACTGCTCCTGAGAGCGGTTCAACCGTGTCGCCACCTGCTTCATGATATGGGTGGTCATGGGGACGATCAGTCCCGACTCCTCCGCTTGCGGAATAAAGAGATCGGGCCGGATCACCCCTTCATTGACATGCTCCCAGCGCATCAGCACCTCGGCGCCCATCATCTTGCCGTCGTGGCTGGCAATCAGCGGCTGCAGATAGGGAACAAACTCCCTGGCCCGCAGGGCTCGTCGCAACTCATCTGTTGGCGAGCCGGGCCGCCCCAGCACCCACCACACCAGCCAGGCCAGCAAAAGCGAGGAAACCGCCAGCCACGACAGCGCCACGTGCCGCGCGGCCCACAGCGACTTCCAGTAGACCGGCATGGCATAACCGGCATGGATGGTGAAAGGATAATGGGATGATGTGAGGGCCTGGCTGATCCCGCGATGGAGGGTGGGCGCCTCGCTCAGATAGCGGCCAGACTCATTGAGCCAGGCCGACCCCACCTGCAGATAGAGCGCACTGGATTTTCCGCTCATGGAGAGCATGAAGCTGAGCTGGGTACTGTCGATGGCGCTCAAGGCGGCATCCTTGCCCTGCTCGGTGCGCACCACCAGCAGCGGGTGATTTTGCCGCACCCGGTTGCCACTCATCAGCAGCAGCTTGCGGCCGGTGTAGATGGAGCCGTCATCGGCATCATTGGCCTCACCAAACAGCGAGGTGCAATTGATGATACCGTTTCGCACCAGATTGACCGAACGCAGGAAGGGCTCGATGGCGACCTTCTTGCGCAGCACCAGCAGGTTGTCGCGACAGGGAGCCTTCACCAAGGGCAGCACGGAGCGATTGGCCTGCTCCGCATGATCCAGCATCGACTCCATCAGGGTTCTGGCCTTGTGGGCCGAGGCACTGGATTCCGCTTTCAGCTCCTGCACATAATTGCTGTGGATGAGCCAAGCTCCCACCAGCAGCGGCAGGGTAAAGACCAGCAAGGCACCGCCGAAGCGTAACCCGGTTCGGGAGAGATCGATCCTGAACAGAAACATAAAGAACCACGCCGCAATTCGTCAGGCCTGCCAACGCAAGCACTCAGTGAACAGATATCCACTTTCCCTCGATAACGATGCCTCATCATTACCGCACATAACCGAACAACATAACCCAAAGCGTTTATAAAACGAACCACCAAACAGGTGGTTGGATCTCTCTAGCAAGGATCGTGCAAACAATCTTCAAAAAAGACGGTGAATAACACACAAATAAATAATGCCGCGTAAATACGCGGCATTATTGGCTTCTTATCGCGCAAATCGCGCAAGAACTCCGTTAAACGGCTTGCTGCAGGATCACCGCATCAGCCTTCTTGGTGTAGGAGGCGATCTCGTTGAAGTTGAGGTAGCGGTAAGTATCTGCCGCAGTGGCATCCAGCGCCTTGGCGTACTGCAGGTACTCCGCCACAGTCGGGATCTTGCCGAGGATGGCGGCAACGGCTGCCAGCTCCGCAGAGGCCAGATAGACGTTGGCACCTTTACCCAGACGGTTCGGGAAGTTACGGGTGGAGGTGGAAACCACGGAGGCCCCTTCCGCTACCCGCGCCTGGTTGCCCATGCACAGGGAGCAGCCCGGGATCTCGATGCGGGCACCGACGCGACCAAAGATGCCGTAGTAGCCCTCTTCGGTCAGCTGATCCTTGTCCATCTTGGTGGGCGGCGCGATCCACATGCGGGTCGGCAGCTCGCCCTGATACTTCTCGAGCAGTTTGCCGGCGGCACGGAAGTGACCGATGTTGGTCATACAGGAACCGATGAACACTTCGTCGATCTTGTCGCCAGCCACGTCGCTCAGCAGACGGGCATCGTCCGGATCGTTCGGCGCACAAAGGATCGGCTCCTTGATGGTGGCCAGATCAATCTCGATGATCTCGGCATACTCGGCATCCTTGTCCGCTTCCATCAGGGTCGGGTTGGCCAGCCACTCTTCCATCCCCTTGATGCGACGGGTGATGGTGCGCGGGTCACCGTAACCTTCGGAGAGCATCCATTTCAGCATCACGATGTTGGACTTCAGATACTCGATGATCGGCTCTTTATCCAGCTTGATGGTGCAACCGGCAGCGGAACGCTCGGCGCTGGCGTCCGCCAGTTCGAACGCCTGCTCTACCTTCAGGGTCGGCAGACCTTCGATCTCGAGAATGCGGCCGGAGAAGATGTTCTTCTTGCCCGCTTTCTCGACGGTCAGCAGCCCTTTCTGGATGGCGGCGTAGGGGATGGCATGAACCAGATCACGCAAGGTGATGCCCGGCTGCAGTTCGCCCTTGAAGCGCACCAGCACGGACTCCGGCATGTCCAGCGGCATCACGCCGGTGGCGGCGGCGAAAGCCACCAGACCGGAGCCCGCCGGGAAGGAGATGCCGATGGGGAAACGGGTATGGGAGTCACCACCGGTACCCACGGTATCCGGCAGCAGCATGCGGTTCAGCCAGGAGTGGATGACGCCGTCACCCGGACGCAGAGAGACACCACCGCGGTTCATGATGAAGTCCGGCAGGGTGTGGTGGGTCTGTACGTCGATGGGCTTGGGATAGGCCGCGGTGTGGCAGAAGGACTGCATGGTCAGATCGGCGGAGAAGCCGAGGCAGGCCAGATCTTTGAGCTCGTCGCGGGTCATCGGGCCCGTGGTGTCCTGAGAGCCAACCGTGGTCATCTTGGGCTCGCAGTAAGTGCCCGGGCGAATGCCTTTCACGCCACACGCCTTGCCCACCATCTTCTGGGCCAGGGTGAAGCCTTTGCCGGTATCGGCCACCGGCTGCGGGCGACGGAATACGGTGGAGAACGGCAGACCCAGCGCCTCGCGGGCCTTGTCAGTCAGGCCGCGACCGATGATCAGCGGAATACGGCCACCGGCGCGCACTTCGTCGATCAGCACGTCGGTTTTCAGTTCAAACTGCGCCAGCACCTGTTCGGTGCCGTGTTTGCAGATCTTGCCGGCATAGGGGTAGATGTCGATCACATCGCCCATTTCCAGCTTGGAGACATCCACCTCGATAGGCAGAGCGCCGGCATCTTCCATGGTGTTGAAGAAGATCGGGGCAATCTTGCCACCCAGACAGACACCGCCAGCGCGCTTGTTCGGCACGAAAGGAATGTCGTCGCCCATGAACCAGAGCACCGAGTTGGTGGCGGATTTACGGGAAGAGCCGGTACCGACCACGTCACCCACATAGGCCAGCGGGAAGCCTTTCTCTTTCAGGGCATCGATGGTCTTGATGGGGCCGACGGCGCCATCCTTGTCCGGGGTAATGCCGGGACGGGCGTTTTTCAGCATCGCCAGCGCGTGCAGCGGAATGTCCGGGCGGGACCAGGCGTCCGGTGCCGGCGAGAGGTCGTCGGTGTTGGTTTCGCCGGTCACCTTGAACACGGTGACGGTGATCTTCTCGGCCAGTTCCGGGCGGGAGAGGAACCACTCGGCATCAGCCCAGGACTGCATCACCTGTTTGGCGTGGACATTGCCCGCCTTGGCCTTCTCTTCCACGTCGTGGAAGGAGTCAAACATCAGCAGGGTGTGGGAGAGCCCCTTGGCGGCAAGCGGCGCCAGAGTGGCGTGATCCAGCAGGTCGATCAGCGGTTGAATGTTGTAACCACCCTGCATGGTGCCCAGCAGCTCAACGGCTTCGGCGGCAGTCAGGATGGGAGAGTGGGCTTCGCCCTTGGCGACGGCGGTGAGGAAACCGGCTTTGACATAGGCCGCTTCATCAACACCGGGGGGAATACGGGAGGACAACAGCTCTTTCAGAAAGTCTTCTTCGCCAGCGGGCGGGTTCTTGAGCAGCTCAACCAGGGCGGCGACCTGCTCTGCATCCAGAGGTTTGGCAACCACGCCCTCGGCGGCACGTTCTGCGACGTGTTTACGGTATGTTTCAAGCACGACTAATTCCTCTTTGGTCTTTTTTTGGGGTTCGCCCACGCTCGCGGCGATCGTCCTTGCGGGACACCCCGTAGGGTGCTCCCCACTATATAAGTTTTAACGACTAATTAAAATCCAAACCCTGTTTACTTATTCACCACAAAATCGTAACCAATTAAACAGGCTGGTGTTTTTTGAAAATTAATTGAGCGCCCTCAACCAGAGTTAACAAATTGGCATCATTTCGGCATTATTCGAACGTACTGCCCAATTGCAGATAGAAGACGTCATTGCCCCCCTCTGCCATGCCGTAGCCGAGGAACACAGGGCCGAGGAAGCTCTCCACCCCGACATAAAGCGAACCGGCGGTGAAGGAGCTCTCCAGACTGATATCCTCACCCTTGTTCCAGACCCCGCCCTGCTCCAGAGATCCACCCAGATAGAGCGGCATTTTGAGGGCACCGAAGTCGTTGTCCGCCACCCGATAGATGTAGCGCAGGCCACCAAACAGGCTGTAACGACCGCTCAGCTGGTAGCGCTGGAAGCCGGAGAGGCGGAACAGCCCGCCCAGATCCTGAATATGCAGCGGCACCACCTCTTCACTGCCCGAGCCACCCCCTTCGAGGATCAGGTTGAGGCTGTGCCTGTCCCATGACCAGGGCTTGATCATCGAGAGCTGATAATTCCAGCCTTCACTGCGCCCATCTGCCGACTCGAGCCCATCCACACTGACGTGGGAGTGGCCCAGTTTCATATCCCATTTCACCCCCTGATAGGGGAAATAGCGGCTATCCAGATTGTCGTGTTCAAAGCGGACATAGGGGCCCCACGCCGTGGCATCCATCTCCAGCCCCTTGAAGTTCTTCACATCAATCGTGCCCAGTTGTCCCTCCAGTCCCATCGACAACCGGCTCCAGGGCTGGCGGTTCCAGCCCACCGCCAGATCGCCGCTGAAGAAGGAGTATTCGGAGTCGAGATAGCTTATCGAAACCATCTCGGGATCCGGATTGGGGAAAAACAGGCGGCGCAGGGTCTGGTCATAGGCCAGACTCGCCTCACCATAGAAGGTCTGGGAGGGTTCGAGCGGGGTATAGAAGTCGGTCTTGATATGTTTGGCCGTGCCCAGCGACGCCTCGGTCAGCCACTCCGCCCCCCACTCGTTGACGTTGGTGAGGGTATAGGACATGCCGACGTTGTAGTTGGAGGTGTTCTCGAAGTCATCGGTGAAACCGAACTGGAAGTTGAGGTAGCCCGGCCCCCAGTTCTTCTCGCTGGCATCCACCAGCAGCACGTTTTCCCCGTCACGCTCCTCCACCTCGTAGGTGATGCGATCGAAGGACTCCAGCGCGTAGAGGCGGCGAATGCCCGCTTCCAGACTCTCGTTGGTCTGCACCTTGTCCGGCCGCACTTTCAGCATGGCGCGCACCGTCTCGTCGGAGAGGCGCGACTTGTTGATGATCTCCACCTTGTCGATAAAGTAGGCGGGCTGACCGCTACGCTCGGCACGGCGGCTCAGCTTCTGGTTGCGATAGGCGTTGTACTGCGCCTTGGTGAGCGACAGTTTATCGAGTTGCAGCGACACCTTGTCAGCCGCCGTCTCACCGATCTTGATCCCCTCCGGCATCCGGGCAAAGTCGGCGATCCCCATATCGCCAAACTCGGGTGCGATCAGTATGTCTTTCGGCCCCATCAGCGCCTTCTGCTTGTCGGTACCAACCTGGGTCATATAGGTGGTGAGCTGGTCAATCATGGCCAACCCTGACTTGAGGGACTCCCGGGTACGCAGCTTGGCACCGATATCCACCGCGATCACCACGTCGGCCCCCATCGCCTTGGCGACATCCACCGGCATGTTGTTGACGCTGCCGCCGTCCGCCAGGATGTGCCCCTCCCACTCCACCGGCTTGAGGGCACCGGGAATGGACATTGAGGCCTGCATCGCCTTGGCCAGGCTGCCGTGATCCAGCACAAAGGGGGTGACCGTCTCCATGTCGGTCGCCATGGCGCGGTAGGGAATGGGGAGATCATCGAAACTCGCCTGCACCGGCAGGTTGGAGGTGGCCCCCCGCAGCAGGCTGGCCATGGATTGGCCCTGGAAGAAACCGTCCGGCAGCTGGGTGGTGTCGCCATTCACCCCTATGTCGGTGCGCAGCTGGTACTGCTCGTTCTGCTGCTTCTTGCGCAACGACAGCTCGTCGCGGCCCACCTTGTCCTGATACCCCTTGTTCCAGTCGATGGCCAAGGTGGTGCGCTCCACCTCCTCGGCACTGAGCCCCATGGCATACATCCCCGCCACATAAGAGCCCATGCTGGTGCCGACTATGATGTCGACCGGAATCCGTTTCTGCTCCAGCACCTTGAGAATGCCGATATGGGCAGACCCCTTGGCACCGCCGCCGCTGAGCACCACCGCAATTTTCGGGCGATCCCCCTGTGCCGCCACAGCCAGCAGCGGGCAGGCCGCCAGCATCACCAAAAGCAGACGGGTCCATCCCGCACCTAAGCTGCGCATCATATTTTCCATATTATTCAGAGGGTCAGTCACCAAGGATGGCCTCTACTATAAGGGGCCCGGCAGTTAGCGCAACCGTCAATCCGCCTCCCGCAAGTGCTGCATGCCGAAAGGGCAAGCCGCCGCCCCTGTGAGCGCAAACGTAATCCGCAAATAAAGGGCTGCAAGCCTCATGGGTAGCGCCGCGCTGCCGCTAATATGAGCGTCGTCAATCTCAACCTTTTGAGCACCTTTATGCTGGCAACCCTCACTCTTAAACAGAAAATACTGGCCACGGTCACCCTGGCCGTGGTCGTCTCCTGCCTGCTGGTAGGCTACTTCAGCCAACGCTCGGCCCAGCAACTGATCGAAAACCGGATGTTCGAGCAGGAGCTCCCCAACCTGACCCAGCGGATCAGCAAGGAGATTGAACAGGATCTCCACGGCATCGCCCGGGCCGCCCGCCAACTGGCCACCGACCGCTTCATCCTCGACTGGGTGGATCGGGGCATGCCCAAAGAGCAGGAGCCAATCCTCATCAACCAGCTCAAGGATGTGGCCAACCAGTATGGTCTGGTGACCGCCTCCTTCGCCGATCGCCAGAGTGCAGCCTACTACAACCAGGATGGCTTTCTGCGCAACCTGACCCCCACGCAAGATGCCTGGTTCTATGACTACACCAAGAGCCAGAAGGAGATGACCCTCAGCATCTTCCGCGAGAGCAACGGCGAGGTGAAGCTGTTCGTCAACTTCCAGCAGCTCAACGGGCGCGGGTTGGCCGGCTTTGCCAAATCCCTCGACACCATGGTGACCATGGTCTCCAACTTCCGGCTGGAAGAGAGCGGCATCGTCTTTATGGTCGATGGCAGCGGCAAGGTGAAGCTGCACCCCGAGGCCAACCGCATCGAGCGTGACACCCTTGGCAACATTGCCAGCGGTGATACCGGCAGCCTGCTGGCCAAACGTCCCTTTGCCGTCATCAACGCCGAAGTCAATGGCGAGCCCATGGTACTGGCCAGCAGCTATATCCCGCTGCTCGACTGGTATCTGGTGGCCCAGGTGCCAGAAGCCGAGATCTATGCCGAGCTGGATCAGACCCGCAACGAGATCCTGATGATCTCGCTGGTGATTGCGCTGGCCATGGGGCTGATGGGGATGCTGCTGGCAGGCTCGGTCAGCCGCCCGCTCAACGAACTGGCCCGCCTGTTCAAGGAGCTGGGCAGCGGCGATGGGGATCTTACCCAGCGCCTCAAGGTGGAAGGACGTGACGAACTGAGTCAGGTCGCCACCGGTTTCAACAACTTCGTCGCCAAGATCCACGGATCCATCGAGCAGGTAGCGGAGAACTCCCGCCAGCTCGCGGCCACCGCCAACGAGGTGGCCAACAAGGCGCAGCTGACCCAGCATAACTGTACTGCCCAGCGTGACCGCACCGTGCAGGTGGCCACCGCTATCCACGAAATGGGGGCCACGGTGAGCGAGATCGCCGGTAACGCCTCTCTGGCAGCCGAAGTAGCCAGACAGGCCAACAATCAGGCCGATGCAGGTGCGGTAGTGGTGGCGCAGGCGCGCCACGGCATCGTCGACCTCTCTGGCGAGATTGAGCAGGTGGCAGGGGTTATCGAGTCGCTGGCGAGCCAGACCGACTCCATCGGCAGCATCCTCGAAACCATCCGCAGCATCTCGGAGCAGACCAACCTGCTGGCACTGAACGCCGCCATCGAGGCCGCTCGCGCCGGTGAACAGGGTCGCGGTTTCGCCGTGGTGGCAGATGAGGTGCGCAATCTGGCTAACCGCTCCGCCGCCTCGACTGCCGAGATCCAGGGGATGATCAACCGCTTGCAGGAGCAGAGTGCCCGCGCCGTCAGCGCCATGGCACAGGGGCGCAACCAGAGTCTGGAGGTGGTGAGCCAGGCCGATGAGGCCAACGCCGCCCTCGGACAGATCACCGCCCACATCACCCAGATCAACGACATGAATATCCAGGTCGCCACCGCCACCGAGGAGCAGTCCAGCGTGGTCGGCGAGATCAACCGCAACGTGGAAGACATCAACCAGCTCACTATGGAAACCGCCGATATCGCCCACCAGCTGACCGAATCGAGCCGCAGCCTGCAGCAGCTCTCCGGTCAGCTGGACAAGCTGGTTGGCAACTTCCGACTCTGACCCCGACCTTGACCTGAGTCATCAAAAACAGAGAGCGCCGTGGCGCTCTCTGTTGTTTTGGTGGCGGCTAATCCGGCATAGCAGTCAGCCCTTGCCATCCCGTTTGCGCTGATACATCAGCTCATCCGCGCGGGTGAGCAGCTCGGCCAGGGAGACACAGCCGCGCCCGTCATAGCAGACAATCCCGGTGCTGCAGGTCAGCGCATAACCGCAACCACTGTGCTGATTGTGCTCGGCCAACATGGCATTGAAACGCTCATAGGCCAGCTGTGCCTGCGCCTCCACCACATTGGGCAGCAGGACGGCGAACTCATCGCCGCCCATGCGGGCAAACACATCGGCGCCACGAAAAGCCTGCTTGAGCAGAGTGGCAAAGGCGATCAGGGCCCGATCCCCTTCTGCATGCCCCCACCGATCGTTGATCCCCTTAAAGCCATTGAGATCCAGATAGAGCAGCGCCAGTGGCATCTGCAAGCGACCGGCCAGCGAGAGGCTCTTCTCCGCCAGCATCACGAACCCGCGCCGATTGGAGATCAGGGTCAATTCATCAATGGTGGCCAGCTGCACCGCTTCGAACTCCCGCACCACCATCGCCGCCAGATCCTTGAGCAGCCCCACATCCTCCTCGCTCAATTCCCGCGGCACCGTATCGATGATGCAGAGCGTCCCCAGTTTGCAGCCGTTGGCGATCCGCAGTGGCTGTCCGGCATAGAAGCGGATGCCGGGCCCACCTACCACCAGCGGATTGTCGGCAAAGCGGGGATCCTGCGAAGCATCCGGCACGATAAAGGTCTCATTGCCCATGATGGCGTGGCCACAAAACGAAATGTCCCGGGCGGTCTCACGGACCTCCAGACCAATACAGGATTTGAACCACTGGCGATCTTCATCTACCAGACTCACCAGCGCGATGGGGACATTGAACACCCGTCGGGCCATGCGGGTCAGCCGATCAAACCGCTCCTCGGCCTCGGAATCGAGCAAAGAGAGCCGCCGCAGGGTCTCCAACCGCAATGCCTCATCGGGTGGAATGGGTGCTTCTAGCATCGTGCCTCTCTCATCAGTGCCAAAACCTATCTTTAGCATATTGGGCTTTGTCGAAGTCGGGGCAGCAAGGAGAAAACAAAAAGCCGCTCATTCGAGCGGCTTTTTAGACAAGCGGGGAAGAAAATTACTTTTTCTTCTTGGCCTTGGCGTTCGGCAGGTCGGTGATGGAGCCTTCGAACACTTCGGCAGCCAGACCCACGGACTCGTGCAGAGTCGGGTGAGCGTGGATGGTCAGCGCGATGTCTTCGGCGTCCGCACCCATTTCGATGGCCAGACCGATTTCACCCAGCAGTTCACCGCCGTTGGTACCCACGATGGCACCACCGATGACGCGGCCGCTCTCCTTGTCGAAGATCAGCTTGGTCATGCCGTCGGAGCAGTCGGACGCAATGGCGCGGCCGGAAGCAGCCCACGGGAAGGTGGCGACTTCGAAGTTCAGACCCTGTTGCTTGGCTTCCTTCTCGGTCAGACCAACCCATGCCATCTCTGGCTCGGTATAGGCTATGGACGGGATCACTTTCGGGTCGAAGTAGTGCTTCTTGCCGGCGATCACTTCGGCGGCAACGTGACCTTCGTGAACACCTTTGTGTGCCAGCATCGGCTGACCCACGATGTCACCGATGGCGTGGATGTGGGCCACGTTGGTACGCAGCTGCTTGTCCACCTCGATGAAACCGCGCTCGGTCACGGCAACGCCTGCCTTCTCGGCATCCAGCATCTTGCCGTTCGGCACACGGCCTACGGCAACCAGCACGTTGTCGTAACGAACCGGCTCGGCCGGGGCGTGCTTGCCTTCGTAGGAGACGTACAGGCCGTCTTCGCGCGCTTCAACTGCGGTGACCTTGGTCTCCAGCATGATGTTGAATTTCTTGGCCACACGCTTGGTGTAGATCTTGACGATGTCTTTGTCGGCAGCCGGAACCAGCTGGTCGGCAAATTCCACCACGTCGATCTCGGAACCCAGAGAGGAGTAAACGGTACCCATCTCCAGACCGATGATGCCGCCACCGATAACCAGCAGTTTGCCAGGAACGGTTTTCAGCTCCAGCGCATCGGTAGAGTCCCATACGCGCGGGTCATCGTGGGGAATGAACGGCAGCTTCACCGGACGGGAACCGGCCGCGATGATAGCGTTGTCGAAGGTCACGGTGGTCTTGCCATCAGCGCCTTCAACTTCGATGGTGTTCGGGCCGGTAAATTTACCCAAGCCGTTAACAACCTGAACTTTACGCATCTTGGCCATGCCAGCCAGACCGCCGGTCAGCTGGTTGATAACCTTCTCTTTCCACAGACGGATCTTGTCGATGTCGGTCTGCGGTGCACCGAAGACGATGCCGTGCTCGGCCAGCGCCTTGGCTTCTTCAATCACTTTGGCAACGTGCAGCAGCGCCTTGGAGGGGATGCAGCCCACGTTCAGGCAGACGCCACCCAGGGTGGAGTAACGCTCGACGATAATAGTATCCAGACCCAGATCGGCTGCACGGAAAGCAGCGGAATAACCGGCAGGGCCAGCACCCAGTACTACGACCTGGGTTTTGATTTCTTTACTCATCATGACCTCTTTGTCGTTCTTATATCCCCGGACAGCGCAGTCTTATACCGAAACGGGTGGCTGCAGCCGTGAAAAAAACGGGGCAAGTTTACGATCATGTTAATGAAATGAGAAGTAAAAAGGGCAGGCTCTGGGCCCGCCCTCTCACTTACAGGACCAGTCGACGAATGTCGGACAGCACGCCGTTCATGGTGGTGATGAAGCGAGCCCCATCGGCACCATCGATCACGCGGTGGTCGTAGCTCAGAGCCAGCGGCAGCATCAGGCGCGGCGCGAACTCTTTGCCGTTCCACTTCGGCTTCATCTCGGACTTGGAAACACCGAGGATGGCCACTTCCGGCGCGTTGACGATCGGGGTAAAGCTGGTACCGCCGATGCCACCCAGGCTGGAGATGGTGAAGCAACCGCCCTGCATGTCGGCAGCGGTCAGCTTGCCGGCACGGGCCTTCTTGGAGAGCTCGGCCAGATCGCGAGACAGCTCCATGATGCCCTTCTTGTTAACATCGCGCACCACGGGCACAACCAGACCGTTGGGGGTATCTACCGCCACACCGATGTGGATGTACTTCTTCATGATCAGCTTGCTGCCATCTTCGGACAGGGAGCTGCAGAAGCGCGGGTGGGCTTCCAGCGCCTTGGCGGCGGCTTTCAGGATGAACACCAGCGGGGTGATCTTCACGTCTGCCTTCTGCTTCTCGAGCATCGCATTCTGCTCTTTGCGGAACGCTTCCAGCTCGGTGGTATCGGCTTCGTCGAACTGGGTGACATGAGGGATCATGACCCAGTTGCGGTGCAGGTTCGGACCGGAGATCTTCTGGATGCGGGTCAGCTCGACCTCTTCCACATCACCGAACTTGCTGAAGTCTACTTTCGGCCACGGCAGGACGCCCAGACCGTTGCCACCGGCTACGCCAGCAGAGGCAGGAGCGGACTCGGCACGCTTGATGGCATCCTTCACGTAGGCTTGCACGTCTTCTTTGACGATGCGACCCTTGCGACCGGAGGCTTTCACCTTGGCCAGGTTGACGCCGAACTCGCGCGCCAGACGGCGTACCGCCGGAGAGGCGTGTACATAAGCGTCGTTGGCAACGAAATCGGTCGCAGCGGCAGCAGCCTGGGCAACCGGAGCCGGAGCAGCGGCAACAGGGGCAGCGGCGACCGGAGCGGCAGCTTGAGCAACCGGCGCGGCAGCAGGAGCTGCGCCAGCCACTTCGAAGACCATGATCAGGGAACCGGTGGAGACCTTGTCACCCGCCTTCACCTTGATCTCTTTGACCACACCGGCGAACGGCGCAGGCACTTCCATGGAGGCCTTGTCACCTTCCACGGCGATCAGGGACTGGTCAGCTTCAACCTTGTCACCCACGGCAACCATGATCTCGGTGACTTCGACTTCGTCGCCACCGATATCCGGTACGTTGACCTCTTTGGCAGCGGTGGCAACCGGGGCAGCAGCCACGGGCGCGGCAGCTTGAGCCGGAGCAGCAACGGCAGCAGGCGCAGCGCCAGCCACTTCAAATACCATCACCAGAGAACCGGTAGAGACCTTGGCACCAGCGGCAACCTTGATCTCGACCACGCGACCGGCAAACGGCGCTGGCACTTCCATGGAGGCCTTGTCACCTTCCACGGCAATGATGGACTGGTCGGCTTCAACCATGTCGCCCACGGCAACCATGATTTCAGTCACGTCCACTTCGTCGTCACCGATGTCCGGTACGTGCACATCTTTGCGCACGGCAGCGGCAGGTGCGGCGGCCGGAGCAGCGGCAGCCGGTGCAGCCACTTCAGCAGGGGCGGCAGCGCCTTCGGCTTCGAAGATCATGATCTGGGAACCGGTGGCAACCTTGTCGCCTACCTTGATCAGGATCTCTTTAACGATACCGGCAGACGGGGCCGGTACTTCCATGGAGGCCTTGTCGCCTTCTACCGCGATGATGGACTGGTCCAGCTCGACCTTGTCACCCACGGCCACCATAATCTCGGTGACTTCAACTTCATCGGCGCCGATATCCGGCACCATAATCTGTTTGGACATTGTGCTTTATCCTCTTGCGTCGATCCGCGTGACGGGTTGATGCCGCCACGCACATCTCGCGTTAACCGTTTTAAATCCTGGCAGGGTCACGCCGCATGACGGCGCGACCCTTGATCCACTTACGCGTACAGCGGGTTGACCTTGTCGGCATCGATGCCGTACTTGGCGATGGCGTCGGCCACAACCTGCTTGTCTACCTCGCCGCGCTTGGCCAGTTCGGTCAGAGCAGCAACCACCACGTAGAACTCGTTCACTTCGAAGTGACGACGCAGGTTGGCACGGCTGTCGGAACGGCCGTAACCGTCGGTACCCAGCACGCGGTAGTTCTCGGTCGGAACGAAGGCGCGAACCTGATCGGCGAAGGACTTCATGTAGTCGGTCGCAGCGATGGTGGCTTCGGAACCCAGTACCTGAGCGATGTAGGGAACACGCGCTTCAGAGGTCGGGTGCAGCATGTTCCAGCGATCCGCGTCCTGACCGTCACGGGCCAGCTCGTTGAAGGAGGTGACGCTGAACACATCGGAACCGATGCCGTACTCGCTGGCCAGGATCTGGGCAGCCTTGCGCACGTGACCCAGGATGGAACCACAACCCAGCAGCTGAACTTTCGCCTTGGCACCGGCGACGGATTCCAGCTTGTAGATACCCTTGCGGATGCCTTCCTCGGCGCCTTCCGGCATGGCCGGCATGGCGTAGTTCTCGTTCAGGGTGGTGATGTAGTAGAACACGTTCTCCGGGTTCTCACCGTACATGCGGCGCAGGCCGTCCTGTACGATCACCGCCACTTCATAGGCATAGGACGGGTCGTAAGAGATGCAGTTCGGGATGGTGTTCGCCAGGATGTGGCTGTGACCATCTTCGTGCTGCAGACCTTCGCCGTTCAGGGTAGTACGACCGGAGGTTGCACCCAGCAGGAAGCCACGGGCTTGCTGGTCACCGGCTGCCCACGCCATGTCGCCGATCCGCTGGAAGCCGAACATGGAGTAGTAGATGTAGAACGGGATCATCGGGCAATCGTTGGTGCTGTAAGAGGTCGCAGCAGCCAGCCAGGAGGACATGGCGCCCAGCTCGTTGATACCGTCTTGCAGAACCTGACCCTGCTTGTCTTCCTTGTAGTAGGAGACGATGTCGCGGTCTTGCGGGGTGTACTGCTGACCGTGCGGGCTGTAGATACCGATCTGGCGGAACAGACCTTCCATACCGAAGGTACGGGCTTCGTCAGCGAGGATCGGAACGATGCGCTTGCCGATGGACTTGTCTTTCAGCATCACGTTCAGGGAACGCACGAACGCCATGGTGGTGGAGATTTCGCGCGCTTGCTCGCCCAACAGCGGGCCGAAGGCATCCAGCGCCGGGATTTCCAGCTTGGTGGTGCTTTCGCGCAGACGGGTCGGCAGATAGCCTTTCAGGGCTGCACGACGAGCATGCAGGTACTTGTGCTCTTCACTGCCCTCTTCGATCTTCAGGTACGGCAGATCGGCCAGCTGCTCGTCGGCCACCGGCAGGTTGAAGCGGTCACGCAGGTGACGCACGGAGTCCAGCTCCATCTTCTTGACTTGGTGAGCGATGTTCTTGCCTTCAGCCGCTTCACCCATGCCGTAACCCTTGATGGTCTTGGCCAGAATAACGGTCGGCTTGCCCTTGGTCTGGGTCGCCTTGTTGAATGCGGCGAACAGTTTGCGAGGATCGTGACCACCGCGGTTCAGAGCGAAGATCTCCTCGTCGGTCATGTCTTTGACCAGCGCGGCAGTTTCCGGATAACGGTTGAAGAAGTGCTCGCGGATGTAGCCACCGTCGCGGGACTTCATGGTCTGGTAGTCACCGTCCACGGTCTCGTTCATCAGCTGGATCAGCTTGCCGGAAGTGTCTTTCTTCAGCAGCTCATCCCACTTGCGACCCCAGATCACCTTGGTCACGTCCCAACCGGCGCCAGCGAACAGGCCTTCCAGCTCGTTGATGACCTTGCCGTTACCGACAACCGGACCATCCAGACGCTGCAGGTTGCAGTTAACCACAAATACCAGGTTGTCGAGCTTTTCACGCACGGCAACGGTCAGGGCACCTTTGGCTTCCGGCTCGTCCATCTCGCCGTCACCCAGGAAGGCGTAAACGGTCTGCTCGGAGCAATCCTTGATGCCACGGTCGGTCAGGTACTTCAGGAAACGAGCCTGATAGATGGCGGCGATAGGGCCCAGACCCATGGAGACGGTCGGGAACTGCCAGAAGTCCGGCATCAGTTTCGGGTGCGGATAGGAAGGGATACCCTTGCCATCCACTTCCTGACGGAAGTTGTCCAGCTGCTCTTCGGTCAGACGACCTTCGGCGAAGGCACGGGCATAGATACCCGGGGAGATGTGACCCTGGAAGTAAACCAGGTCACCACCATCCTTCTCGTTGCGAGCACGGAAGAAGTGGTTGAAGCAGACATCATAGATGGTCGCAGAAGAAGCGAAGGAAGACATGTGACCACCCAGGTCCAGGTCTTTCTTGGACGCGCGCAGCACGATCATCATGGCGTTCCAGCGGATGATGGCGCGAATGCGGCGTTCCATCTCCAGGTCACCCGGGTAGTCCGGCTCATCGCTGGACGGGATGGTATTGATGTAATCGCGATTTGCCTTGGCAGCCACGTCCACACCGCTTACGCGGGCTTTCTCGGCCAACTGTTCAAGGATGAACTGAGCGCGTTGCGGACCCTCTTCACGCAGCAGGGATTCCAGAGAGGCAAGCCACTCCAGCGTTTCTATCGGGTCCACATCGTTCTTCAGGATATCAGACATGGCTGGTTCCTATGTTGTTGTGATTGCACGGCATTGCACGGCGAAGGGCGCAAGCATTCGACAATAGAGCCTTGTGGGATTAGTTTTCCTGCTGACGGATCCGACGCATGGATCGCTGGATCCGGCTGTCTTCCCTCTGCATATCCAACAAGGTGTCCTCGATAAAGGCCAGATGCTCATGACAAGCTGTTCTGGCCCGCTCCGGAGCCCCCGAAAGAATAGCCTCGATCAGATTCGCGCGATGGCGACGTATCTTGGCTACCACTCCCGGGCGGCGATTCAAAATCTCGTTATTCTGCAGAATGTTCTGTTCGAGCATCGGGCTCATGGCCCGCAGCAGGTGCAGCAGCACCACGTTGTGGGACGCCTCGGCCACCGCCAGATAGAACTGGGTGACGGCTGCCGACTCGGCCACCAGCGAACCGAGTTGGCCCGCCTCTTCGATGGTGGTTTGCACCTGACGAATGCGCTCGAAATCAGACCCGGTTCCCCGCAAGGCCGCGTAGTAGGCACAGATGCCTTCCAGCGCGTGGCGAAACTCCAGCAGGTCATACTGGGCTTCCGGGTGGGTACTGAGCAGTTCGAACAGAGGATCGGCGATCCCCTTGCTCAGGGCATTCTGCACATAAGTGCCGCCGCCCTGACGGCGATAAAGCAATCCGCGCGCTTCCAGTCGCTGGATGGCTTCGCGCAAGGAGGGGCGCGATACCTGAAACTGGATGGCGAGTTCCCGCTCGGGAGGCAATTTCTGCCCCGGCTGCAGGCTGCCTTCCAGAATCATCTGTTCCAGCTCGGCGACAATGGAGTCGGCCAACTTGGGTTGCGTAATCTTGCGATAGGGCATGAGGCTACTTTGTTAAATTGGTATTACCAATTTTATGGATGGGGCGAAAATTAGCAGAGGCCTTTTGAAAAGTCCACTCAAAAGATGATCTGAGTCAAGAATCAGCCCCACCACTTAAGAGGTAAAGCAGGGGAAACATGATTTAGCTCATAGAAAATGGTCTGACCAATATTCTTGACCTCGTTCACAAATAACATTTGCGCAACCAGAGACAAAAATGGCCTGCCAGATAGGCAAGCCATTGATTTTAAAATCCAAACTAAATTTGAATATTTACTTTAGCTGTTTAGTAATTGCCGGTAGTAATCCCACTGGAAACTGGCTCCGGGATCCGTCTTGCGCCCTGGCGCGATGTCGCAATGGCCGACAATTTTTTCGTGGGTGATGGCCGGATAGCGCTCCGAAATGGCTCGGGTGAGCCCCGCCAACGCCCGGTATTGAGCCTCGGTATAGGGGGTCTCGTCGGTCCCTTCCAGCTCGATGCCGATGGAGAAGTCATTACATGCCTCCCTCCCCTGCCAGCTCGAGACACCAGCGTGCCAGGCGCGCGCGCCGAATGGCACATACTGCACCAGCTCGCCATCACGGCGGATCAGGCAGTGGGCCGAGACCCTCAGCTGATGGATACCGGCAAAATAGGGGTGAGCCTCGGGGTCGAGTCGCCCCATAAAGAGATCGTCGATAAAGGGGCCACCGAACTCCCCCGGCGGCAGGCTGATGCCATGCACCACCAGCAGGGAGATATCATCCGGCGCTGCCCGTTCGTTGTGATGGGGAGAAGGCACCCGGCGCGCCTGCTGGCACCAGCCTGCGGCATCGATAGAGAAACAAGGTTGCGAAGCGAGTTGAGTCATCGGCTACTCGAGTTGGCTGATAAATGGCGAGAACACGAAGATACCTGATAGGCAATCCGGCACCAACTCACTGAATCCAAGGGAAATGGTATGTTAGGCTGAGTCATCTTCCGCTCGATATGGATGGGGTATGCAGCACACGGCACGCTGGATGTGGTTACTGGCCTGGCTCTCTTTGATGGGCCTGCTGACCCTCTATTTTCACTCCCGCAACCAACCCAGCGTCACCGCCAGCGGCGAGCTGTTGCTGCGGGCCGACCAGAGCGGCCACTATCGTCTGGAGGGTGCCATCAACGGCCAGCCGGTGCAACTGCTGCTCGATACCGGCGCCACCCGTATCACCATCCCGCAGCAGGTTGCCGAGCGGCTCGGCCTGACCGCTCATGGCAGCAGCCAGGTCAATACCGCCGCGGGGCAGATCCGGGTCGGCAACGGCACCATCGAAACGCTGGCGATGGGGCCATTGACCTTGTACGATCTGGCCATCTTTATCAATCCGGCGGCAGACGGTGACGAAGTGCTGATTGGCATGAACGCCCTCGGTCGGCTGGAGCTGGTCCAAAAAGAGCGGCAACTGCTGCTCAGACCCTTGCAGGAATAAGGCATGTTTCAACAGGATGTCAGCCGCGCCGTGCGCGCCGCACTACTCGAAGATCTGGGCGATGCCCTCACCACGCTGGACCAACCGGACGCCAGCGCCGATATCACCGCCCAGCTGATCCCGGCCGACCGGATGGCCAGCGCCCGGGTCATCACCCGTGAGGCCGGTGTGTTCTGCGGCCAGCCCTGGGTGGATGAAGTGTTCGTACAACTCGGCGGCGACGTAAAAGTGGAGTGGAAGGTGCAGGATGGGGAAGTGCTCTCCCCCAGTCAGGAGCTTTTTCGCCTCCATGGCCCTGCCCGCCTGCTGCTGACCGGCGAGCGCAATGCGCTGAACTTTGTCCAGACCCTTTCCGGCGTCGCCACCCTCACCGCTCGCTATGTGGCAGAGCTGGAGGGCACCGATTGCCGTCTGCTCGACACTCGCAAGACCATCCCGGGGCTGCGCACCGCCCAGAAGTACGCGGTCACCTGCGGCGGCGGCAAGAATCACCGCATCGGGCTCTATGACGCCTATCTCATCAAAGAGAACCATATACTCGCCTGTGGCGGCATTGCCGAGGCGATTAATGAGGCTCGTCATCTCAATCCGGGCAAACCGGTGGAGGTGGAAGTCGAATCACTGGCAGAACTGGAGCAGGCGCTGGCGGCAAAGGCCGATATCGTGATGCTGGACAACTTCGATGTTGCCATGATGCGGGAAGCGGTCGCCATCAATCAGGGCCGCGCCAAGCTCGAAGTCTCCGGCAATGTGACGCTGGACACTCTGGCCGAGTTTGCCGCCACCGGTGTCGATTTTATCTCTGTCGGGGCGCTGACCAAGCATGTGCGGGCGCTCGATCTCTCAATGCGCTTTATCCCGTAGTGAGATTCACCCCGCAGGCCTGAGCAAATACTCGACCTAACCGGATAAACAACTTGCAAAAGGCGCCATGGGCGCCTTTTCTTTATGCAGGATCCCTCAGCAAAGGAGTGTAATGACGGACCCGCTTTCACCCGTAACAAAGAGTCATAAGAAGCCACTTATTTTATGACTCGTATCAAGTTTTTGGTAAATGACATGAAAGTGGTTAACAAAGGCTGCAATCTCTGTTGCCACCCCTGACAGCTCGGATAAGATACTGACGTTCGGACGATTTTCTACCGACACTTCCCAGGAACCAAGGATAAAAGGATATTTTCAATGAACAGCGAAATGAAGAAACAATCGGGTTTTACCCTTATTGAACTGATGATCGTGGTTGCGATCGTAGCCATTTTGGCGGCGGTAGCGCTGCCGGCATATCAAAACTATACAAACAAGGCAAAATTTACAGCTGCTATATCTGCTACAGGCCCAGTGAAGACCGAGGCTGAAATCTGTGCCCAAACTACAGGTAACTATGGTTGCACCAATCTTTCTAATGCAGCCAACTTCTCTGTACCAGCTGGCGTAACTCTGACTCTGAGCGGAAACACCAGTGCAAGTACAAGCATTACTGTCACAACGACTATGGCATCTCCATCAGGGGCCTACAGTTTGGTGGGCGCAATTAGCGGAGGCGTGGTCTCGTGGAACGGGACATGTAGCCCAGCAAACTTCTGCTAATACCTGATGACCTCTAGCCCTAATAGCGGCCTGGCGTTAAGCCTGGCCGCCTCTTCACTGATCAGTGAAGAGGACTCCCAGCGCTATCTGAGCCAAGCCAAGGCTCAGCGAAAACCCTTTGTAACATTTCTGATAGAGAACGAGATCCTCGACAGCAAGGCGCTCGCCGATTTTTGCGAGCTGGAGTATGGGGTACCTCTGCTGGATCTTGCCGCCTTCGATTTGGCCGAGATCCCGCAGAAGTACCTCAATCAGAAGCTGATTGAGAAGCACCACGTCCTGCCCATCTACACCCAGGGCCACACCCTCTATATCGCCATGTCGGATCCGACCAATGTCTCGGCGTTGGAGGACTTTGGCTTCAGCTTCGGTCTTCATACCGAGGCGCTGCTGGTGGAGGAGAACAAGCTCACCGCTGCCATCGGCAAGCTGCTGGAGAGCGAAAATGACGCCCTCGGCATGGAGGATATCGACGAGTCCGAGATTTCGGATCTCGAGGTCTCCGATGATAACAGCCGGCTGGACGAGAGCGTCAATACCGCCGATGACGATGCCCCCATCGTCAAGTACATCAACAAGATTCTAATGGATGCCATCAAGCGCGGCGCCTCCGACCTGCACTTCGAGCCCTATGAGTTCAAGTATCGGGTGCGCTTTCGCATCGATGGCATTCTGCATGAGATCGCCACACCGCCGGTCAACCTCTCCAACCGCTTCTCCGCTCGCCTCAAGGTGATGGCGCGGCTCGATATCGCCGAGCGGCGGCTGCCGCAGGATGGCCGCATCAAGTTGAAGCTTTCGCGCAACAAGTCGATGGATATGCGGGTCAACACCCTGCCCACCATGTGGGGGGAGAAGATCGTTATCCGTCTGCTCGACTCCTCGGCGGCACGCCTCAATATCGAGCAACTCGGCTTTGATGACCGGCAGAAGGCGCAGTACCTGCGCGCCCTCTCCAAGCCACAGGGGATGATCCTGGTGACCGGCCCCACCGGCTCGGGCAAAACGGTCTCGCTCTATACCGGCCTCAATATTCTCAACACCACCGAGGTCAATATCTCTACCGCCGAAGATCCGGTGGAGATCAATCTGCCCGGCGTCAACCAGGTGCAGGTCAACCCCAAGGCGGGGCTCACCTTCGCCAGCGCCCTGCGCTCCTTCCTGCGGCAAGATCCGGATGTGGTGATGGTGGGTGAAATTCGCGATCTCGAAACCGCCGAGATTGCCATCAAGGCTGCCCAGACCGGTCACCTGGTGCTCTCCACCCTGCATACCAACTCCGCCGCCGAGACCCTGACCCGGATGATGAACATGGGGGTTCCGGCTTTCAACATCGCCTCCTCGGTGACCCTGATCATGGCCCAGCGGCTGGCCCGTAAACTGTGCGACCACTGCAAGGCGCCGGAAGTGGTACCGGAAGCCGAACTGCTGGAGCTGGGCTTTACGCCGCAGCAGCTGGCGGCCGGGCTTCGACTGTTCAAACCGGTCGGTTGCAAGGAGTGTTCCGGCGGCTACAAGGGGCGGGTCGGCATCTACGAAATCATGTTGATGTCGGAGAACATCGCCAAATTGATCATGCAAGGGGCCAACTCCCTGCAAATCGCCGCGATCGCCCAGAAGGAGGGGATGCGCACCCTGCGCACCTCGGGACTGGAGAAGGCCCGGCTCGGGGTCACCAGTCTGGCCGAGGTCAACCGGGTCACCACCAACTGATCCGTGTAGCGGAACGACCCGCCGGTTTGGTTGGCAGAGCGCATCATTCGCCCACAAACTCGGAATGGATGGCAATCCGAAGACAGAGTAATCAGACATTCAAGTGACCGGGCTGGCGCCAAGAAGGTTCCACCCACCCTATCAGTACCCCACTGGCATCAAGCCAGTCGGGCACCTTGACCAGGTTGGTGACGTGCAGAGTCCGACTCTGACAACTAACCCCATTGCAGGATGCAAAGATGGCAACCCTAACGAAAAAGAACAATGCCCCCAAGAAAGTCTTCGCCTTCCGCTGGCACGGGGTTAATCGCAAGGGGCAGAAGGTCTCCGGCGAACTGCAGGCCGACAGCATCAACACCGTCAAGACCGAACTGCGCAAGCAGGGGGTCAACGTCACCAAGGTAGCCAAGAAATCCCAGGGGCTCTTCTCCAAGGGCGGCGCTAAGATCAAGCCGATGGATATCGCCATCGTCTCACGCCAGATCACCACCATGCTCTCCGCCGGTGTACCGCTGGTGCAGAGCCTGCAGATCATCGCCCGCAGTCACGAGAAAGCCTCGATGCGCGAGCTGATGGGGCAGATTGCCGCCGATGTTGAGACCGGAACCCCCATGTCGGAAGCGCTGCGTCGCCATCCCCTCTACTTTGACGATCTCTACTGCGATCTGGTGGAAGCCGGTGAGCAATCCGGTGCGCTGGAAACCATCTACGACCGTATCGCCACCTATCGGGAAAAGTCGGAAGCGCTCAAGTCGAAGATCAAGAAGGCGATGTTCTACCCCACCATGGTCATTCTGGTCGCCATCGTGGTCACCTCCATCCTGCTGCTGTTCGTCATTCCGCAGTTCGAGGATATCTTCAAGAGCTTCGGTGCCGAGCTGCCTGTGTTCACCCAGTTTGTCATCGGTATCTCCCGCTTTATGCAGAACTGGTGGTATGTCTTCTTTGGTGGCACTGCCCTTGGCATCTTCCTCTATGTGCGGGCTTGGCGGGCCTCCCAGAAGGTGAAAGACAATACCGACAAGTTCGTCCTCACCATTCCGGTGGTCGGGATGATCCTGCACAAGGCGGCCATGGCTCGCTTTGCCCGCACCCTGTCGACCACCTTCTCCGCCGGTATCCCGCTGGTGGATGCGCTGATTTCGGCGGCTGGGGCCTCGGGTAACTATGTCTATCGCACCGCGGTCATGGCCATTCGCAACGAGGTGGTGGCCGGCATGCAGATCAACGTGGCGATGCGCACCGTCGATCTCTTCCCCGATATGGTGATCCAGATGGTGATGATCGGTGAGGAGTCCGGCGCCATCGATGATATGCTCTCCAAGGTCGCCACCATATTCGAACAGGAGGTGGATGATCTGGTCGATGGCCTCACCAGCCTGCTGGAACCCCTCATCATGGTGGTGCTTGGGGTGCTGGTCGGCGGCATGGTTATTGCCATGTACCTGCCCATCTTCAAGCTTGGCGACGTGGTAGGCTGATTTATCAGGGCATGGCACCAAAACCATGCCCTCCCCCTCATTCAATAACTGACGGTTGGTTATGACACTTCTTCTCGAGCTGGCTCACAGCTTGCCCTGGCTCTACTTCTCGCTGGTTTTTCTTTTCTCCCTGATGATCGGCAGCTTTCTCAACGTGGTGATCCATCGGTTGCCCATCATGCTGGAACGAGAATGGCAGGCTGAATATCGAGGCTACTTCACCCCCGATGAAGAGCAATCAACCGAACCGCGCTACAACCTGATGGTGCCGCGCTCCGCATGCCCCCATTGCGGCCATGCCATCACAGCACTGGAAAATATCCCGCTGTTGAGCTGGCTCTGGCTCAAGGGGCGCTGTGGTGAGTGCCAGGCCCCTATTTCGGCCCGCTATCCGCTGGTAGAGCTGCTGACCGCCCTGCTCTCGCTCGCCGTAGCAATGGTCATAACCCCGGGCTGGGGCACGCTGGCCGCCCTGCTGCTGACCTGGGTGCTAGTCGCCCTCACCTTTATCGATCTCGACAAGATGTTACTGCCCGACCAGCTCACCCTGCCACTGCTGTGGGGCGGGCTGCTGTTCAATCTGGCTGGTGGCTTCGTGCCGCTGACAGATGCCGTGATTGGCGCCATGGCGGGCTATCTGGTGCTCTGGAGCCTCTACTGGGCTTTCAAGCTGCTAACCGGCAAGGAGGGGATGGGCTATGGCGACTTCAAGCTGCTGGCGGCACTGGGCGCCTGGCTCGGTTGGCAGGCGCTGCCCATAATTCTGCTGCTCTCATCTCTGGTCGGCGCCGTGATCGGCATCAGCCTGATCGCCTTGCAAAAGCATCATCAGGGCAAGCCCATCCCCTTCGGCCCCTACCTCGCCATCGCGGGCTGGATCGCCCTGCTATGGGGCGATACCATCACCCGCTGGTATCTCACCACCATCCTCTGAAACAGGCGCTCTGACTCATGTATGTAGTTGCAATAACCGGCGGCATCGGCAGCGGCAAGACCACTATCGCCAATCAGTTTGCCGCGCTGGGTATCGAGGTGGTGGATGCCGATGTGATCGCCCGCGAAGTGGTCGAGCCGGGTACCCCGGCCCTTGCCGCCATCGCCGACCATTTTGGCCCGGATGTGATTGATCCGAGCGGTCAACTCGACCGTCGTGCCCTGCGCGAGCGGGTCTTCAGCGCTCCACAGGCCAAGGAGTGGCTCAATGCCCTGCTCCACCCGCTGATTCGCAGCGAAATGCTGCGCCAGTGTGCCGCAGCCAGTTCACCTTACTGCCTGCTGGTGGTGCCGCTGCTGGTGGAAAACAAACTCACCGGCCTCGCCAACCGGGTGCTGGTGATCGATGTAGACGAAGCCACCCAGGTTGAGCGCACCTGTCGCCGTGATGGGGTATCGGCCGAGCAAGCCAAGGCCATCATCGCCGCCCAAGCGAGTCGGTCGGAGCGCCTCGCGGCGGCGGATGATGTCATCGAAAACTACAATGGCAGCGAAATGGCGATTAAAACGCGGATTTTGGCGCTGCACGAGACATATCTGGCAATTGCCTCTCAACAAGGCCGCCAAGTGTGAGTACACTAGGCCGGTTTATGGCTGGCCAGGATTAGGCATGATTTACGATTTCCCCCTCAATGAAAAAAGCCGGACCTATCTTCGTCTGGAGTCCCTGTTTTCCCAGATCCGCGACAATCTGGAGAGTGAACAATCCTGGGCACATATCGCCTTCTTCAAGGGGCTGTTCGATCTGCAGGAGTTGCTGGAGCGTGGTGACCTGCGCGCCGACCTCATCAAGGATCTGGAGCGTCTCGGCCAGCGTCTGAGCCACTGGGCCAGCCTGCCCGATGTCGATCTGGAGCAGATCAAACTGATGCAGCAAGAGAGCAGCCAGCTCTCTCGCAACCTGCTCAACTCGCCACGCCCGGGTGCCCGCCTGAAAGAGGATCGTCTGCTCGGCTCCATCCGCCAGCGCTTCTCCATCCCGGGTGGTCTGTGTGCCTTCGATGTGCCGCAGCTACACCACTGGCTCGGCACCCCGGCCATCACCCGTCACCAGCAGATGCAGGGCTGGCTGAGCGATATCAACCTACTGATGAATGCCATCACCCTGCTGCTGCGCCTGTGGCGTGAATCAGGCAGCTTCAGTGAGCAGGTTGCCAGCAACGGTTTCTTCCAGGACACCGCCGAGAGCGCCGAGCTGATCCGCATCAAGCTGCCGGGCAATCTGTTCTGCTACCCGACCCTGAGCGGCCACAAGAACCGCTTCGCCCTGCGCTTTCTGCCCACCGCAGAACAGCCGATTGGCGACGTGCCGTTCCAGCTCGCCTGCTGCTAAGGAGGGCTTATGGTCACCAAGGTAACGTGCCCGACCTGTCAGAGCGAAGTGGAATGGGGCCCGCAGAGTCCATTCCGACCTTTCTGCAGCAAACGCTGCCAGCTGATCGATCTCGGCGAATGGGCCGATGAAGAGAAGCGGATCCCGGGGGAGATCAACCCGGATTTGCTGCCGGAGCCGGAAGAGGGCGATCAGTGGCTATAAGCCCTTGGTCACGCACCTCTGCAATATGAAAAAAGGGCCTATTGGCCCTTTTTTCATGCTTGTTGATTGCTACCAGCTCACGCCAGCAGGCCTTGAAGCCGCGCGACAATCGGACCGTTGGCATCGGGGAAGTGGTAGTGATGCAGCTCTGCCACCGGCACCCACAGACACTCCTGCCCCTCCTTGCCGAACGGCTCACCGCTGAAACGGGTCACCTTCCAGATATCCAGCAATACCTGCTTCTCGGGGTAGTCGTGCTGCAGCTCCATAAAGGGGGCACAATCCAATACCCGGATGCCGATCTCTTCCCACAGCTCCCGATCCAGCGCAGTCAGCAGATCCTCACCGGACTCCACCTTGCCACCGGGAAACTCCCAGCGATCCCCCTGATGGCGATCGGAGGAGCGTCGGGCGATGAAGATATCGCCCCGTTCATTCTCGATGACGCCAACCGCCACCCAGATCCGTTTTTTCTGTTCCATCTTGCTACCTTTACACGCGATACATGATCGTGCCGTTCGATGAGCCCAACCTCCGGCTGGGTGAGCGACCGATGATGCCTGATATCCGATTTCTTTCCGTCAAGTGGCGCCACCCTAGTGAATTTGCCACCCTCTGGCAAAAACAAGGCGGGCACTTGGCCCGCCTGTTATGGCATAGCGTCGATCAGGTCAACTGACCGTGGCAGTGCTTGTACTTCTTGCCGGAGCCGCACGGGCAGGGATCGTTGCGACCAACCTTCTGCTCGTCGCGCACGAAGGTGGTGTGGCCCTCTTCGCCTGCGGCCTGTTCATCGGCCAGCTGGCTCTCGGCAGCGGCGTGGGTATAGGTGCGGGGAGCGGCTTCCGCCTGCTGGCGCTGCTGCTCTTCCATCGCTTCCACATCGCGCTCCTGCACCTGAACACGGCTCAGGATGCTGACCACGTCGCGCTTGAGGGTTTCCAGCATCTGGGTGAACAGATCGAAGGATTCGCGCTTGTACTCCTGCTTGGGGTTCTTCTGGGCGTAACCGCGCAGATGGATGCCCTGACGCAGATGATCCATGGCCGCCAGATGCTCTTTCCACAGACCATCCAGAGTTTGCAGCATCACCGCTTTCTCGAAGTTGCGCAGCACCTCTTTACCGACCAGCTCTTCCTTGTGGGCATAGAGCTTGGTGGCTTCATCCAGAATGCGCTCGCGCAGCTTCTCTTCATACAGCTTGTCATCTTCCGCCAGCCACTGTTGCAGCGGTAGATCCAGCGCGAAGTCCGCCTTCAGGCGTGCTTCCAGACCCGGCACGTCCCACATCTCTTCCAGAGACTGGGGCGGGATGTACTCGTCGATCACTGCGCCGTAGACGTCGTCACGGATAACGTGAATGGTCTCGGAAATGTCGTTGGTATCCAGCAGCTCGTTGCGCTGCTCGTAGACCACCTTGCGCTGGTCGTTGGCAACGTCATCAAACTCCAGCAAGCTCTTGCGGATGTCGAAGTTGCGACCTTCCACCTTGCGCTGAGCGTTTTCGATCGCCTTGGTGACCCACGGGTGCTCGATGGCTTCGCCCTCTTCCATGCCCAGCTTCTTCATCATGCCGGTCACGCGATCGGAGGCGAAGATCCGCATCAGGGTATCTTCCATGGAGAGGTAGAAACGGGAGGAACCCGGGTCACCCTGACGACCGGAACGGCCGCGCAGCTGGTTGTCGATACGACGGGATTCGTGACGCTCGGTGCCGATAATGTGCAGGCCACCGGCGGCTAGCACCGCATCGTGACGCACCTGCCAGGCGGCTTTCAGCTCTGCAATCTGCTCGCTGGTCGGGTTCTCCAGCTTGGCAATCTCTGCCTGCCAGTTGCCGCCCAACACAATGTCGGTACCACGACCGGCCATGTTGGTGGCGATAGTGACCGCGCCAGTCTGACCGGCCTGGGCGACGATCTCAGCTTCCATGGCGTGGAACTTGGCGTTCAGCACCTTGTGCGGGATCTTCTCCTTGGTCAGGATGCCGGAGAGCAGCTCGGAGTTCTCGATAGATACAGTACCAACCAGTACAGGCTGGCCCTTGGCCACGCACTGACGGATATCTTCGATGATGGCGGCATACTTCTCGTTGGCGGTCAGGTAGACCAGATCGCCCATGTCCTTGCGCACCATCGGCTTGTTGGTCGGGATAACCACGGTATCCAGGCCATAAATCTGCTGGAATTCAAAGGCTTCTGTATCTGCAGTACCTGTCATACCCGCCAGCTTGTTGTAGAGACGGAAGTAGTTCTGGAAGGTGATGGATGCCAGCGTCTGGTTCTCGTTCTGGATCTTCACCCCTTCCTTCGCTTCAACGGCCTGATGCAGACCATCGGACCAGCGACGACCCGGCATGGTACGGCCGGTGTGCTCGTCAACGATGACGATCTCGTCTTTCTGGACGATGTAGTCGACGTTGCGCTCGAACAGGGTGTGAGCACGCAGACCCGCATTGACGTGGTGCAGCAGGCTGATGTTGGAGGCGGAAAACAGGGAGTCGTTCTCATCCAGCAGCCCCTCTTTCTTGAGCAGCTCTTCCACGAAGATCTGACCGTTTTCGGTCAGCAGTGCCTGACGGTTCTTCTCGTCTACTGTGTAATGACCGTCACCGGTGTACTCTTCGGTGTCTTCTTTGTCCTGCTTGACCAGCAGCGGGATCAGCTTGTTGACGCGGATATAGAGCTCTGAGCTGTCTTCGGCTGGGCCGGAGATGATCAGCGGAGTACGGGCTTCATCGATAAGCACCGAGTCGACTTCGTCCACCAGCGCGTAGTTGAGCGGACGCTGCACGCGCTGCTCCGGCGAGAACGCCATGTTGTCGCGCAGGTAGTCAAAACCGAATTCGTTGTTGGTACCGTAGGTGATGTCGGCAGCGTAGGCGTCACGCTTCTGGGACGCATCCATACCGGGCACGTTGCAATCGACGGTCATGCCGAGGAAGGCAAACAGCGGGCGGTTTGCCTCAGCGTCACGTTTGGCCAGATAGTCGTTCACCGTCACCACGTGCACACCACGGCCGCTCAGGGCGTTCAGGTAAGCTGGCAGAGTCGCAGTAAGAGTCTTACCTTCACCGGTTTTCATTTCCGCGATGCGGTTGGAGTTCAGCACCATGCCGCCGATCAGCTGCACGTCGAAGTGGCGCATGCCAAACACCCGCTTGGAGGCTTCACGCACGGTCGCGAACGCTTCCGGCAGCAACTGCTCCAGGGTCTCACCCTGCTCGATACGCTGACGATATTCAGCCGTTTTGGCCTGCAACTCGGCATCGGACAGAGCCTCGAACTGCGGCTCCATGGCATTGATCTGTTTTACAATTTTGCGCAAAGCCTTGAGCGTTCTGTCGTTCCGGCTGCCGATAATCTTGGTAAGCAGTGTGCTAATCATGGGTACCAACTATTTCTGGTTATAAAAGCGTTCCGTCACTGGAACCTGAAGAAAAAAACCTAACCCCGTCTGGCACTGAGAAAGCGTGCGGGGTTGACCTGACGACCATCTTTCAACACTTCGTAATGCAGATGGACCCCGGTCGCGCGACCGGTGCGTCCCATCAAGGCAATCTTCTGACCCTGATCAACCAGGGTGCCCACCTCGACCAGCAACTTGGAGTTGTGGGCATAGCGGGTGACCAGGCCATTGCCGTGATTAATCTCCACCATATTGCCAAATTCCGGATGACGGCCCGCCCAGCTGACAATGCCGGGCCCGGTGGCCAGAATCGGGGTTCCGGGTTTGCCACGGAAATCGACCCCTTTGTGCATCTTGGCACGCCCGTTGAACGGATCGACCCGTCCACCAAACCCGGACGAGACCCAAACTCGCTCCTGTTTGACTGGCGTGCCGGAAATAAAACCGGCATCGGTGATATGGTGATTCATGATGAAAGATTCAAGTACCGACAGCTGCTCTTCACGGCTGCTGAGCTGCTGGCTGAGGTGTTTCATCGAGGCTTGCAGCTCGTTGAGGCTCACTTCCAGCTCTTCATCATAAGAAGGGCCGCCCATGGGGGGCAGCTCTTTGAAATTGAACTCGTCGGGATCGAGATCGGCCTGCTCGGTCAATCGTTCGCCGAGGGCATTGAGACGGCCAAGCTGGCCTTGCATAGTGCCCACCTGAGCAGCCAGCATTGCCAACTGTTCACGGGCTTCGTCGCCACTCTGGTCGACGGACTGTTGCTCGGCAACGGCAAGCGCCACTTCCAGCGCCTCCATTTTTTGGTGCCAGCTCTGCCAGAGCCAACCACCACCAAGGGCCAACAGGGAGAAGAGAATACCGCCGACCCAGGCCAGACGTTGTTTGGGCAGGTGCAACTTGCGTCGCTGCTTGCCGTGGAGGATCAGGGTAATGCTCATAGAAATCAGTCTGCTCGGTCAGGTGCGGCCAGGAGCCTGCACGGGAAATAAAACCGGGAGATAATCGGTATTAAAGGATGGAGTAAACAAATGACGGAACGTCGGTGCGGAGAGAGGACCGACGTTCCGTTGCACAGCTATCAGGCCAGAACCAGACCGTTATCGTAGTAAGCGATAGGCGCTTTGTCGCCCTCACCCTCGAAGGTCACCAGTTCCCAAGCCTCCTGCTCGGCCAGCAAGGCACGCAGCAGCTTGTTGTTCAGGGCATGTCCGGTCTTGTAGGCACGGAACTCACCGATGATGCTGCGGTTACACATATAGAGGTCACCGATCGCGTCCAGCATCTTGTGCTTGACGAACTCGTCCTCATAACGCAAACCGTCTTCGTTCAGCACCCGATAGTCGTCCAGTACCACGGCGTTTTCCAGGCTTCCGCCCAGCGCCAGGTTCTGGGAACGCAGGTACTCGATATCACGCATGAACCCGAAGGTACGGGCACGGCTGATCTCTTTCACGAAGGAGGCACCGGAGAAGTCCAGTACGCAACGCTGATTGCGCCCTTCAAAGACCGGATGCTGGAAATCGATCTCGAGATCCATCTTGAAGCCGTTGCGATAGGGGTGGAATTCCGCCCACTTGTCGCCGTCTTCAACCCGGATGCTCTTCTTGATCCGCACAAACTGCTTGGCAGCATTCTGCTCACGGATCCCGACTTCCTGCAGCAGGTAGATAAAGGGATGCGCACTACCGTCCATCACCGGGATCTCGGGCGCGTCAACCTCGACATAGAGGTTGTCGATCCCCATCCCGGCCAGCGCGGCGGAGAGGTGCTCAATGGTAGAGACACGGACACCGGCTTCGTTGACCAGAGCGGTACAGAGCACGGTATCGCGCACCTGATCGGCATTGGCTGGCAGCTCCACCACAGGATTCAGGTCGGTACGCAAGTAAACGATCCCTGTGTTCACAGGCGCCGGACGGAACGTCATGGTGACTTTCCGGCCCGAATGCAGGCCGACACCAGTCGCCTGTACACTCGTTTTCAAGGTTCTTTGTCTAATCATGGGTGTACCCTAAACAGCTTAAAATCCGGACCAGATGGTCGTTGGCAGGCCATCTTAGCACATTCCTTGAACAACAAACAAACGAGAGCCATAAGAGGCTTAGTCAGCTTGCTTGCGCAGGAACGCCGGAATATCCAGGTAATCCGGTTCACGACGAGCTTGCGGCTCGGCGTTGACCACCTTGGCCGGGGCTTCGTCCATCACGCGGCCTTGCATCATGTCGCTAACCAGCGGCTGACGCACCGGGCGCTCTTGCACCTGGCTGCTCTTGACCAAAGTGATGTCCGGCTTGCGCTCGGCACCGATACCGGTAGCAACCACGGTCACACGCAGTTCGTCGTGCATTTCCGGATCGATTACGGTACCAACAACTACAGTGGCATTCTCGGAAGCGAAGGCCTTGACCGCATTACCCACGGTTTCGAACTCTTCGATGGTCATGTCCATACCGGCGGTGATGTTGACCAGGATGCCACGGGCACCGGCCAGATCCACGTCTTCCAGCAGCGGGCTGGAGATGGCTTTCTCGGCCGCTTCTTCAGCACGGTCATCACCAGAGGCGGAACCGGTACCCATCATGGCGGTACCCATTTCACGCATCACAGTACGCACGTCCGCGAAGTCGACGTTGATCAAGCCCGGACGGGTGATCAGCTCGGCAATGCCCTGTACCGCGCCAAGCAGTACATCGTTGGCCGCCTTGAAGGCATCCAGCAGGGAGATACCGCGACCCAGCACCTTCAGCAACTTGTCGTTGGGGATGGTGATCAGGGAGTCGACGTTCTTGGAGAGCTCTTCGATACCGTGCGCGGCGAAGCCCATCCGCTTCTTCCCTTCAAAGGAGAACGGCTTGGTAACCACGGCAACGGTCAGGATGCCCATCTCGCGTGCCACTTCGGCCACGATCGGCGCAGCACCGGTACCGGTACCACCACCCATACCGGCAGCGATAAACACCATGTCGGAACCGGTCAGCAGCTCACGCAGTGCTTCGCGATCTTCCATGGCCGCATCACGACCCACTTCCGGATTGGCGCCGGCCCCCAGCCCCTTGGTGATGCCACCGCCGATCTGCAGGGTAGTGTTGGCGCTGGAATTACGCAGTGCCTGGGCGTCGGTGTTGACGGTAATAAACTCAACACCCTCAATATTTTGACGAACCATGTGCTCGACAGCGTTACCGCCGCCGCCACCTACACCGATCACTTTAATGACGGCTTCGTCAGTGTGGCTATCCATAAATTCAAACATGTTGTCTCTCCGCTTTATTTGCCTGACTCAGCAAAATTCTTAGAACTCGCCACGCAGCCAGTTGCTAACCCGTTTGACCAGGCCACCGACGCTTGCCTTGGCGGCATATTCTTTGTTGCTACCTGTGGCTTGATGGGTGCGGCCATATTGCAGCAACCCGACCGCAGTCGAGTACACCGGTGCCTGCACGTAATCACTCAAACCACGTATGTTCATGGGCTCTCCCACCCGGACCTGGCTCTGGAAGATCTGCTCTGCACACTCCACAATGCCTTCAATCTGGGCAGCGCCGCCGGTCAAGACCACACCGGCTGCCAGCTGATGCTTGACCCCCTGCGCTTTCAACTCGCTTTGTACCCGCACCAGCTCATCATTCACCATGGAGAGCAACTCGGTGTAACGGGGCTCAATCACTTCAGCCAGTGTCTGCCGTTGCAGGCTGCGCGCCGGGCGACCGCCGACACTGGGTACTTCAATATTGTCTTCCTTGCTGACCAGACGGCCGAGGGCACAGCCGTAGCGCACCTTGATCGCTTCCGCGTCGAGCGGCGGCGTGCCGAAGGCGTAGGCGATGTCGCTGGTCACAGTGCTGCCAGCGTACGGGATCACCTTGGTGTGACGCAGGGCACCGCCGGTAAACAGCGACATGTCCATGGTGCCGCCACCGATGTCCACCACGCAGACACCCAGCTCTTTCTCGTCTTCGGTCAACACGGCATAGCTGGAGGCCAGCGCGGAGAAGATCAGTTGATCCACACGCAAACCGACCTTCTCCACACATTTCTCGATGTTGCGGGCCATGTCGTTATGGCAGGTGATCAGGTGAACCTTGGCTGCCATCCTTACACCGGAGAGGCCGACCGGATTCTTGATCCCTTCCTGATAATCGATGGCAAACTCCTGAGGCAGCACATGCAGCACGCGCAGCTCGTCGGAGAGGCGAACCGACTTGGCGGTGTGGATCACGTTGTCCACATCCTCCTGGGTCACCTCTTCATCGGAGATGGGCACCATACCGGTCTCGTTGCGGCAATCGATATGCTTGCCGGACAACCCCAGATAGACCGAGCTGATCTGGCAATCTGCCATCATCTCGGCCTCTTCCACCGCGCGGCGCAGTGACTTGACCACGGAGTCGAGGTCATTGACCCCGCCCTTCTCCATTCCGCGAGAAGCGTGACTGCCCATACCGATGACGTTCAGTTCACCGTCCGGCAATACTTCCCCGACCAGAACCGCCACCTTGGTTGTGCCGATATCCAGTCCGACAATCAAATTCCTATCTGCGGTGTTGGTCATGCACTTTCTCTTCGCTCTTCTTCCAGCCAACTGCCATTCCGGTGTCGTATCGAAGATCCACGTAGGCGACTTGCGCACGGGGTTCGATAACCGGGAAGGCATCGATAAACCGCTGCAACCGGAGCGCAATGTCATTGCGTCCCAGGAACAGCTTGATATTGCCATCCAGGGTCAGTTCCCAGGCATGGCGGGGGGTCAGATTCACCCCCAGCAACTTGTATCCCTTGGCAGCCAGTTGCGACTCGTACTGCCGACTCTCTTTCAACACCCGGGCGGCCTGGTCATCCGGCCCTGACAGCTGCAACAGCGGCGTCTTGACCCGATCCGGGGCACTGAATACCTTGCCCTTGGTGTTGACGAAGCGGTTGCCATTCCAGCGCGCCGCCACATCTTGTTCCGTGAGGTAGATCTTGATCTTGTTCGGCCACTTCTTTCGTACCGAGACCGAGGCCACCCATGGCAAGGCATTGAGCCTTGCCTGCAATTCGTTGACGTCCAATTCGAAGAAGTTACGCAGCTCGGCGCCATCCAGCACGGCCATCCGCAGCTCTTCGGTTTGCAAATACTGGTGTTGCCCCTGCAGCAACAGCTCGCTCATGGGCAACCGGTTGGCATCTGTCAGCCAACCTTTAACATCCAGCGCCGTCCGGTAGCAGCCCCATATCACCAGCAGGAAAAATGCTACCCCTGCGATGAAGCCACCCTTGGTGCGCCCCTGTGCCCTTGCCTCCACCCGATCGATCCCCGTGTAACGCGCTAAACCGGCCTTTGACAGACCGGTTCGCCATTATATAGGCCCCGGCTTGGCGGTCAAAATACTCATTGGGCCCTCAGGCGCCAGATTTCATGCTATCTATGCTCAATTTCATCTCTCCGAGACGACGGGCCAGTGCCCCGACGTTCCCGGCGCCTTGAGTCAGCACCAAATCCCCCTCGCCGATCAGGTCGGCCAGCACGGCTGGCACGTCATCTGGCGTAGCGACGAAGATGGGTTCCAGGTTGCCACGCGAGCGAATGGAGCGGCACAGTGCCCGTCCATCAGCGCCCGGGATCGGCTCCTCACCGGCAGCATAAACCTCCAGCATCACCAGCACGTCTACCTTGGAGAGCACATCGGCGAAGTCCTCGTAGAGGTCGCGGGTGCGGGTATAACGGTGCGGCTGGAACACCATCACCAGACGCTTCTCGGGCCAACCGGCACGGGCGGCGTTGATGGTGACCTTCACTTCGCTCGGATGGTGACCGTAATCGTCCACCAGCATCGCCTTGCCGCGACCAGTTTCAAACTCGCCATACTGCTGGAAGCGACGACCGACCCCTTCAAATTTGGCCAGTGCAGAGATGATGGCCTCGTCGCTAACACCGTCCTCTGTCGCGACAGCTATCGCCGCTGCGGCGTTCAATGCGTTGTGAATACCCGGCAAATTGAGGGTCACCTGCAGCTCACCCGCCTCTTTGCGGCGAACACGGAAGCAACTGTGGTTGGTGGTCTGGACAAAATCCAGCACCTGTACATCGGCATCGTCAGAGAGACCGTAGGTCAGAGTCGGGCGGGCAATCTCGGGCAACATGCCACGGATCACCGGATCATCGATGCAGACCACCGCCAGTCCGTAGAAGGGCAGATTGTGCAGAAACTCGATGAAGGTAGCCTTCAGCTTGGAGAAATCACCGCCGTAGGTATCCATGTGATCCGCTTCGATGTTGGTCACGATAGAGACCATCGGCTGCAGATGCAGGAAAGAAGCGTCGCTCTCGTCCGCTTCGGCAATCAGGTAGCGGCTGCTGCCCAGGCGGGCATTGGTGCCGGCACTGTTGAGCAGACCACCGATGACGAAGGTCGGATCGCGGTCGGCTTCGGCATAGATGCTCGCCACCAGACTGGTGGTGGTGGTTTTGCCGTGGGTACCGGCGATGGCGATACCGTGGCGGAAACGCATCAGCTCGGCCAGCATCTCGGCGCGGCGCACCACCGGGATCCGCAGTTCGCGGGCAGCCAGCAGCTCCGGGTTGTCCTGCTTGATGGCGGTAGAGACCACTACCACGCTGGCACCCTCAACGTGTTCGGCACTGTGGCCGACGAAGATGTGGGCGCCCAGTCCGGCCAACCGCTCGGTCACGGCGTTGCGAGCCAGATCAGAACCCGTTACCTGATACCCTTCGTTGGCAAGCACTTCGGCGATCCCGCCCATGCCGGCACCACCGATGCCGATAAAGTGGATGCGACGCACGCGGCGCATTTCGGGGATCACAGTACGCAGTTTTGCCAGTTCAACCTTGGTCATAATCGTCTCTTTAGTCTGCCGCAGGCCATGTGCCGTCAAAGCGCAGTGGCACGGCGGCATCAATACATACAGGTACAAGGCTGCCCGGTGTCACCGCTGCAACCTTGCTCATCAATCTTTACCACGCTGCCCGGTTGCGAGCTGTTTGCACTCATCGGCAACCCGCTCGGCCGCATCGGTGATGGCGACGCGGCGAGCCGCTTTCGCCATGTTAAACAGGGTCTCCCTGCGACCAGCCAACCAAGTCAGGCGCGCCGCCAGTGAAGAGGTGTTCAGCTCGGACTGGGGCAGAAACTCGGCCGCACCGCCGTCGACCAGTGTCAGGGCGTTACGGGTCTGGTGATCATCCACCGCATGGGGCAGTGGCACAAAAATGGCGGCCACACCGGCGGCAGCCACTTCGGAAACAGTCAGCGCACCGGCACGGCAGACCACCAGGTCGGCCCAGGCGTAGGCGCTGGCCATATCCTTGATAAATTCGCTCACCTCGGCATTGGTGCCGTGCTGGGCATAGGCAGCAGAGACAGTCTCGGCATTGCCCTTGCCACACTGGTGACGCACTTCAATGGGCACGCCGGATGCCGCCACCGCAGCAGGTACCTGCTCGTTGAGCACCCGCGCTCCCAGACTGCCACCGACGATCAGCAGATGCAGTGGCTCATCCCCGCTGCGCAGTTGCGGATCCGGCAGGGCGACCACTTCGGGACGCACCGGATTACCGACCACGGCGGTGCGACGGCTCGGCGCGAAGGCCCCCGGAAATGCCATCAACACCCGCCTGGCGATACGGGCCAGCAGCTTGTTGGTCATGCCTGCAGCAGCATTCTGCTCATGGAGCAGCAACGGGATGCCGGAGAACCAGGCCGCCACGCCACCCGGGCCGGAAGCAAAACCGCCCATGCCGAGCACCACATCAGGGCGAACGGTCTTGAGTACCTGACGCGCCTGCAGGATCGATTTGACGATGCGATAGGGCGCCACCAGCAGTCGCTTGATGCCGTTGCCACGCACCCCCTGAATATCGATGAAGGAGATGGGATAACCGTGGGCGGGCACCAGCTCCGCCTCCATCCGGTCGGCAGTGCCGAGCCAGTGGACAGTCCAGCCCTGGGCCTTCAGGCGATCGGCCACGGCCAGACCGGGGAACACATGCCCACCGGTACCACCTGCCATCACCAACAGAGTCTTGCTCACTAAACCTCCCGCACGCGCGCCTGGGCTGTCGCCTGACGCAACTCAAAATCGATTCGAATCAACATGCTCACCGCCACCGACATGATGATGAGACTGGAACCACCGTAACTGACCAGCGGCAGGGTCAAGCCCTTGGTTGGCATCATGCCGCTGGCCGCGCCAACGTTAACGAAGGTCTGGAAGCTGAACCAGATGCCGATGCCGATGGCCAGATAACCGTCATAGAGCCGCTCTGCCACCAGCGCGCGATGCCCCAGCTTGAGCGCCTTGACCGCCAGCGCAAAAATCAGGAACAGGGCGCCCAGCACCCCGACGTAACCCAGCTCTTCACCGAGGATCGCAAACACGAAGTCAGTGTGCGCTTCCGGCAGGTACTCCATCTTCTGGATGGAGTTGCCAAGCCCTTCGCCAAACCAGCTGCCACGGCCAAACGCCATCAGCGACTGGGTCAACTGGTAGCCGCTGCCGAACGGATCGGCCCAGGGATCCATAAACGAGGTCACCCGCCGCATCCGGTAGGGCTCGACGATGATCAGCATCACCACCGAGCCGAGACCCGCGCCGATCAGGGTCAAAAACTGCCCCAGTCGGGCACCGGCCAGAAACAGCATGCCGAACGAGGTAACGAACATCACCACGGTGGAACCCAGGTCAGGCTGCAACAGCAGCAAGACCGCCAGCACCCCGAACACCGCCAGCGGTTTCAGGAAGCCGATCCAGGCTTCACGCACTTCGCTCTGGCGCCGCACCAGATAGCCGGCCAGATAGACAAACAGCGCCAGCTTGCCAAACTCTGCAGGCTGCAGGTTGAAGGGACCAAGCGGCAACCAGCGCACCGCACCGTTGACGTTCCGCCCCACCAGCAGCACCAGCACCAGCATCAAGATCGCCAGCAGCAGCATGGGGCCGTTGTGCTGTTGCCAGCGCGCCATCGGCACCTGCAACACAAACCAGGAGATACCGAGCGCCATCACCAGAAACAGGGCGTGACGCTTCACAAACATGAAGGGGTCATCCCCCAGCGCAATCCCCTCGGGAATCGACGCCGAGGCCACGATGACCACCCCGACCGCCATCAGAGAGAGTGCCAGCAGTACCAGCTGCCGATCGTAGAGACCGGCAGGACGCGCCGGTAACAACCAGCGCTGGAACAGACCTGCTGCTGCGCGAAGGGCGTTCATAGTGCCAGCACCATCTCGGTGAAACGATCGCCGCGCACCTCGAACGACTTGAACTGATCGAGGCTGGCACAGGCCGGCGCCAGCAGCACCCAGTCACCAGGCTTGGCATCGGCCGCCGCTTTGGCAACCGCAGCGGCCAGGTCGGCCACCCGTTCGGTCTGCTCGCCCAGCGCCAGCAGCACCTCGGCATCCTGACCGAAGCAGTACATGTGATCGATCTGGTTGCCCAACAGCGCCTGGATCGGGCCAAAATCCTGCCCCTTGCCCTGACCACCGGCCAGCAGCAGCAGGCGCCCCTTGACCGACTCGCGCACACCGGCAACGGCAGCCAGAGTCGCCCCCACGTTGGTGGCCTTGGAGTCGTTGATCCAGCGCACCCCGTTTACCTCGCGCACGAAGCGGGCGCGATGGGGCAAGCCCTCGAAACGACGCAGCACGGTGAGTTGCGCAGCACGGGGAATGCCGACCGCATCGCACAACGCCATGGCGGCCAGCGCGTTGGCCTGATTGTGGGCACCGACGATCTTCATCTCGTCCACCGCCAGCAGCGGTTCGCCGTGCAGGGTCAACCAGTAGCGACCATCCAGCAGGCAACGGCCATAGCCATTGCAATCAAGACCAAAGCTCTGCCACACCTGACCCACATCGGGCAGGGTCTGGGCATCGTCACGATTGACCAGAATGTGTTTGGAGTGCTGATGGATCTCCATCTTGGCGGCGCGATAGTCGGCCATGCCCTGATAGCGATCCATGTGATCTTCTGAGAGGTTCAGCACCACGGATGCAGCAGCACGCAAACTGTGAGTAGTTTCCAGCTGGAAGCTGGAGAGCTCCAGCACGCAGAGATCCATCGGCTGCTTGAGCAGCTCCAGCGCCGGTGTACCGATATTGCCGCCCACGCCGACATTGAGGCCGGCTTCGGCAATCATCTCGCCCACCAGGGTAGTGACGGTGCTCTTGCCGTTGGAGCCGGTGATGGCGATGACCGGGGTCTGGGTCTCGCGCACAAACAGCTCGATGTCGCCGACGATCTGCACGCCACACTCGGCAGCGGCTTTCAGTTCGGGGGTCGCCAGCGCGATACCCGGGCTCGCGACAATCATGTGCGCCTGCTTGAGCAGCGCCTCGTCGAGCCCGTGGATCAGCTCCACCTCCGGCGGCAGTTGATCCTTGCCGGGCGGGTTGGAGCGGGTATCCATCACCAGTGGCGTCACGCCACGGCCGAGGAAGTAATCGACACAGGAGAGTCCGGTTTTGCCCAATCCGATGATGATGACCATGGCCTTACCTCACCTTCAGGGTGGCAAGACCCAGCAGCACCAGCACGAGGGTGATGATCCAGAAGCGCACGATAACGCGCGGCTCCGGCCAGCCCTTCTTCTCGTAGTGGTGATGGATCGGCGCCATGCGGAAGATCCGCACGCCGCGCAGCTTGTATGAACCCACCTGCAGGATCACCGAAACGGTCTCCATCACGAAGACGCCGCCCATGATCACCAACAGGAACTCCTGACGTACCAGCACGGCGATGGTGCCGAGCGCGCCACCGAGGGCCAGAGAGCCAACGTCGCCCATAAAGACCTGGGCCGGATAGGTGTTGAACCAGAGGAAACCCAGACCCGCCCCGACGATGGCGGTACAGACGATCACCAGTTCGGAGGTATAGGGCACGTAGGGAATGTGCAGGTAGTTGGCAAAGTTGACGTTACCGGTAGCCCAGGCGATCAGGGCAAAGCCCCCCGCTACCATCACGGTCGGCATGATGGCCAGGCCGTCGAGACCGTCGGTCAGGTTGACCGCATTGGAGGTACCGACGATGACAAAGTAGGTGAGCACGATAAACATCAGGCCAAGCTGCGGCATAACATCCTTGAGGAAAGGCACCACCAACTGGGTCTGTCCCTCATGGGTTGCAGTCGCATAGAGGAACACAGCCACCGCCAGCGCTACCGCGGATTGCCAGAAATACTTCCAGCGTGCGATCAGGCCGTCGGTATTCTTGCGCACCACCTTGAGGTAGTCGTCGGCAAAGCCGATGGCGCCGTAGGCACCCAGCACAAACAGCACCAGCCAGACATAGGGGTTGTCGAGGCGGCACCAGAGCAGCACAGACGTGAAAATCGCAGCAATGATCATCAGGCCCCCCATGGTCGGGGTGCCCCGCTTGCTGAGGTGGGACTCGGGACCGTCGTTGCGGATCACCTGACCAAACTTCAGGATCTGCAGACGGCGAATGAGGCGTGGCCCCATCCAGAGGGCAACCCCCAGTCCGGTGATGATCGACAGGATGGCGCGAAACGTCAGGTAGGAGAAGACGTTGAAGAAGGTGAAGTGCGGGGTGAGCAGTTCGGCCAGCCAGACTAGCATGTGGCTGACTCCTGATGGCCTTTGACCATCTCGACGATATCTTCCATGCGGGAGCCACGGGCGCCCTTGACCAGAATCGAAATTTCCTGATGTGTATTTATCATTTGCGCAAGCACTTCAAACAACGACGCCTTGTTATCGAAATGTCGGCCCACCGCGGCATCTGCGGTGTGGCGACTATCTTCCCCCACTGTCAGCACGGCATCCAGACCGCACTCGCGGGCATGACGGCCAACCCGGGCGTGTTGCTCGGCAGACTCCTCACCCAGTTCCCGCATATCACCGAACACCAGCACCTTGAAGCCGCCCATGGCGGTCAGGGCATCGATGCCCGCCAGCACGGACTCCACGCTGGCATTGTAGGTATCATCCACCAGAGTCAGACCGCCCCAGCGCTGCACGCAGAAGCGCCCCTTGACCGGCGCCATCTGTTCCAGCCCCGCCTTGACGGAGCCGAGGGATGCGCCGAGGGCCAGACAGCCCGCGGCGGCAGCCAACGCATTGGCCACGTTATGGCGACCCGGGATCGCCAGAGTCAGGCTCAGCTCACCCCGCGGGGTCACCATCACGAACTCGGCGCAGCCTTGTTCGTTGAGCACAAGGTTGCGCGCGTGGAACAGTTGGCTCTGATCTTCGATGGAGAAGGCGCACTGAATGCCGCGTTCCCGCCACTTCGGCCAGAATTCGTTGTCGGCATTGACGATGGCCGTGCCGCCCTCGCTCAAGCCCTCAAAGATTTCGCTCTTGGCGTGGAACACACCTTCCAGCGAGCCGAAGCCCTCCAGATGGGCCGCCGCCACGTTGTTGATGATGGCGGCATCGGGTTTGGCCAGCGAGGTAGTCCAGGCTATCTCGCCCGGATGGTTGGCACCCAGCTCCATCACCGCAAACTTGTGTTGCGGTTCGAGGCGCAGCAGGGTGAGCGGCACGCCCACCTCGTTGTTGAAGTTGCCAGCGGTGGCCAGTACTTCCCCTTCGTTGCGCAGGATGGCGGTTGCCATCTCCTTCACCGTGGTCTTGCCGCAGCTGCCGGTAATGGCCAGCACTTTCGGGTTGATGCGCTCGCGCACCAGTTTGCCGAGGCGGCCCAGTCCTTTCAGAGTGTCGGTCACCACCAGCTGGGGGATGGCCAGCGGCAGTTCACGCTCAACCAGCAGGGCAGAGGCCCCTGCCTGAACGGCCTGCTCGCAAAAATCGTGGGCATCGAAGCGCTCGCCGCGCAGGGCAACGAACAGGGCTCCCGCGCCCAGAGTGCGGGTGTCGGTACTGACTGCAGTGATCTCGCCATCTTCACCAATCAGACGGGCATCAAGTACCTGCGCCAGCTCGGCAAGCCTGAGGGTCATCATTTGAATGACTCCAATGTGTGCAAGGCGGCCGCGACGGTTTCCCGGTCGCTGTAGTGCCGCTTGTCGGTTCCAATGATTTGATAATCCTCGTGACCCTTACCGGCCACCAGGATGATGTCCTGTTTGCTCGCTTGACCGATGGCCAGCGCAATCGCCTTGACCCGGTCGTGCTCCACCTGCACCGCTGCAGGATCGCGAAGACCCGCCACCATGTCGGCCATGATCCGGGCCGGCTCCTCGGTACGGGGATTGTCGTCGGTCAGGATCACGCGATCCGCATACTGCTCGGCCATGGCAGCCATCATGGGGCGCTTGCCGCGATCACGGTCGCCACCACAACCGACCAGACACCAGAGCTGGCCTGTGCAGTGCACCCGCAGGGCCTGCAATGCCTTCTCCAGTGCATCCGGGGTGTGGGCGTAATCGACCACCGCCAGCGGCGTATCGCCACCGCCAAAACACTCCATGCGGCCGGTCACCGGCTGCAATTTCGGGGCAGTTGCCAGCAGCTCGTTGAAGTCATAACCAAGCACCAGCATCACGCCCATCGCGGCCAGCACATTGCTGACGTTGAAGCGCCCGAGCAAGGGGGCGGATAATACACCATTCCCCCAGCTGGAGTTAATCTGCGCGCGAAAACCTTGCTGGTGAAAATCGAGCTGCTGCGCCGTTAATTGACGGCCAGAATGGTGTTCAATCGGGCCATTAACGCTGAACGCCACCGCTAAGGGATATTTTTCGAGCCACTTGGCACCCAACGCGTCATCGCGGTTGATCACCGCATTCGACTCATCGACCAACTGCAGCAACTGCTCTTTGGCCGCGCCATAGGCTTCCATGGTGCCGTGGTAGTCGAGGTGATCCCGGCTCAGATTGGTAAAAACCGCGGCGGCAAAGGGCAAAGCTGCCACACGGTGCTGTACCAGACCGTGGCTGGAGACCTCCATCGCCACCAGATCCGCCCCCTGATCTTGCAGCGTAGCCAGATTGGCTTGCACCTGCACGGCGCTGCCGGTGGTATTTTCCGCTTCGATCAGGTTGCCGAACAGGCCGTTGCCGATGGTGCCCATCACACCCGCTTTGCCACCCAGCAGGGTGCGCCAGTTGGCGACCAGCAGTGCCGTAGTGCTCTTGCCGTTGGTACCGGTGATCCCGACCAGATCCAATTTTTGGGCTGGCTGATCGTAGAAATAGCCCGCAAGAGCAGAGAGGTGAGCGGGCAGATCCCGCATCCCGATACAGGGAACCGGAGTCGATGGTGGGATAAATTCACCATCCTCCTCAAACACAACAGCGGTCGCTCCCTGAGCCACCGCCTGTTCGATAAACCGTCTGCCATCCACATGATGACCACGAATGGCCACGAAGAGCGAGCCGGGGCCAACCCGCCGACTATCCAGCTGGATATCGGTCAGGGTGAGCGCCGGCGCCTGGATACCGAAGGGGCGCAGTAATGCATCAAGTGCGCGGGACAAGAGAAGCCTCCGTACGGGCAAGTTTGGTGGGCACCGCTGGCGGCACCGCATCGGGACGAATATTGAAGAGCTGCAGCACCCCGCCCATGGCCTCTGCAAACGGTGGGGTCGCCACGGCGCCGCCATAATAGGCGCTGCCTTTTGGCTCGTTGATCACCACCACCATGACGAAACGGGGATCACTGGCGGGTGCGAAACCGGCAAACCAGGCCATGTAATCCTTGCCATAGCCACCGGCGACGGCGACCTTGGCGGTACCACTCTTGCCACCGACCCGATAGCCCGGGATCTTGGCTTTTGGAATGGCGTTGTCGACCACATACTCCAGCGCCTGCAACATGGCAGCGGCGTTGTTGTGATCAATCACCTGCTCACCCTTGGGCGGCGTAGTCACCTTGACGATGGAGAGCGGCACCCGTTTGCCCTTGTTAGCCAGGGTTGCGTAGGCGGAAGCCAGCTGCAGCGGGGTGACTCGCAGACCATAACCGAACGAGAGGGTCGCCCGCTCGATATCGGACCAGCGACGACGCTGGGGCAACATGCCGCTGCTCTCGCCCATCAGCCCGCTGCCGGTATCCATCCCAAAACCGAACATGCTGAGGGTGTTAATCATCTCTTGCGCCGGCATCCGCAGCGCGATGCGCGACATACCGATGTTGGAGGAGTAACGCAAGATATCGTAGAGGTTGGTCGCCTTGTGGATACTGACGTCCTTGATCTGCTTGGCACCGATAAAGAGCGGCCCACCGGGAATGAAATCCTTCCAGCTGGTGACACCTGCCTGCAAGGCACTGAGCAAAATCAATGGCTTGACGGTCGAACCCGGCTCGTAGGTATCGGTCACCACCCGATTGCGTACCCGGAAGCTCTGATACTGGCCGCGGTTGTTCGGGTTATAGGAGGGGGTGTTGACCATGGCGAGTACTTCACCGGTCTTGATATCCAGCATCACCATGGAGCCGGAGGTCGCCTTGTTCTCGTCAGTTGCCCGCTTGAGGGCTCGGTAGGCCAGAGCCTGCACCCGCTGATCGATACTGAGCTGCAGATCGTTGGCGTTCTTGCCCTCTTTGACGATGCCAAGGCGTTCGATGACCCGGCCCTGACGATCCTTGCGCACCCGCATTTCGCCGGGTGTCGCCGTCAGCCACTCGTTGTAGCTGCGCTCAATCCCTTCAATACCGCTGCCATCGATGTTGGTCACCCCAACCAGATGGGCACTGATTTCGCCAGTCGGATAGAAGCGGCGCGCTTCGGGGCGCAGGTAGACGCCACCCAGCTTGAGCCCCTTGATATATTCCGCCACCGCAGGAGTAACCTGACGCTGCAGATAGACGAAGCGCTTGCTGGGGTTGGCGATGCGGTGTTTGAGGGTATTGATGTCGAGCTTGAGCACGGCGGAGAGCGCCAGCCAGGCTCGCTCATTATTGATGGCACCGGATTCATGCACCGTCTTGGGATCGGCCCAGACCGCCTCGACCGGCACAGAAACCGCCAGCTGCTCGCCGTTGCGATCGGTGATCATGCCGCGCACCGCCTGGGTAGAGGTGGTACGCAGGGAACGCATGTCCCCTTCCTGACGCAGACGATCCGGATTGATCACCTGGATCCAGGCCAGACGCAGGATCAGACCCACAAACGCGATGCCGATAAACACCGCAAGCGTGCGAAAGCGCCACGGATAGATCGATGGCGCTTTGACATTCGCTTTGGCAGCTTTGGCTGTAGCCTTGCGTTTCATGGTTGGGTAATTACCTTCTCGGTGGTCACCAGCGGACGACCCATCTGCAACTTGTCCATCGCCAGACTCGCCACCCGGGAGTGTTCAGCCAGGGTGCCCTGTTCCAGCAACAGGTGGCGCCATTCGATATTGAGGCGATCCTCTTCCGCCATCAGATCGTTCTGCTTGGCCGTCAGACCACGGGTCATGTTGGTCACCAGGATCACGGCAAACGCGGTCACCAGCACGGCGACCGACAGAAATATCTGCAGCTTGTGCCGCCAGAGATCGGCAACGATCTCCTTGGCCAGATGAACACGCACTTCGCTCATCGCTTACTCCGCCAGCCGTTCGGCAACCCGCAGCACCGAGCTGCGTGACCGGCTGTTTTCAGATACTTCATGATCAGAAGGCTTGAGTGCCTTGCCGACCGACTTCAATTTGCGACCGCCTGCCAACTGGGCCTCGGTCAACGGAATGCCGTAAGGCACTTCCGGCCCCTTCTCGTGCTTGCGGATGAAATGCTTTACCAATCGGTCTTCCAGCGAATGGAAGCTGATCACCGACAAACGGCCATGTGGTGCCAGCACTTCCAGTGCACCGTTGAGCGCGGTTTCGATCTCGTCCAGCTCGCTGTTGATATAGATGCGAATGGCCTGGAAGCTGCGGGTTGCCGCATGCTTGCCCTTCTCCTTGCTCGGATTGACCCGGGCAATCATCTCCGCCAGTTGACGGGTACGCACATAAGGTTCGGTCACGCGGTCGTGCACGATGGCACGGGCGATCTTCTTGGCAAAACGCTCCTCACCGAAGGTCTTCAGCACCCAGGCGATGTCATCCACATCGGCCTTGGCCAGCCACTCGGCAGCGCTCTGACCGGAAGTGGGATCCATCCGCATATCGAGCGGACCATCTTTCATAAAGCTGAAGCCGCGCTCGGCATCATCCAGCTGGGGTGAAGAGACCCCCAGATCCAGCAGGAAGCCATCCACCTTGCCCAGCAAACCGCGCTCATCCAGATAGGAGGCGATGCCGGAGAAGGGGCCGTGCACGATTTCGAAACGGGGATCCTGGATCTTGGCTGCTTCGGCGATCGCCTGGGGATCGCGGTCGATGGCGATCAAGCGGCCATTGGGGCCAAGGTGCTGCAGGATCAGACGAGAATGACCACCACGGCCAAAAGTACCGTCGACGTAGACACCATCCGGCTTGATGGCCAGACCTTCAACGGCTTCGTGCAGCAGCACTGTGATGTGTTCAGCGGCTTGGGTCATTTATAAAGAGAAATCCTGTAGTCGTGGTGAGCTTGCCCAATCGTCCCCGGGCAGACCCAAGATGTCGTCATTGACCTGTTGTTGCCAGCGGGCTTCATCCCACAACTCAAACTTGTTGAGCTGGCCCACCAGCATGATTTTCTTGTCCAGCCCCGCATGGTTGCGCAGTGGCTGACTGAGCAGCAGACGGCCATTGCCATCCAGCTCGCATTCAGTTGCATGTCCCAGCAGCAGTCGCTGCAAACGGCGCTCTTGCGGATTCATGCTGGAGAGAGCCTTGAGCTTGCGCTCGACCTCTTCCCATTCATTCAGGGGATAAAGCAGCAGACAGGGATGGACAATATCGATGGTGCAGACCAGCTGGCCGTCGCTTTCATCGCGCAGCCAATCACGGAATTTGGTCGGAATTGCCAGCCGCCCTTTACTGTCCAGGCTGATGGCATGAGCGCCACGCAACAAATTGCAGTCCCTGAAGGTGAGTGAGCAGGCAGATTGCCCCTCTAAAAACCACTTTGATCCACTTTTCCCCACCTTGAAGTTTAAGGACGTGCAGGGGGCTTTTCAAGCAAGGAGATGGGACAGAGGGAACATATTGACGCAGCAATTGCATGCTGCGGATTGAGTAGGTTGATTTTCCAAGAGTTATTGCTGAAAAAACAGAAAGTGATTAATAAGCAGCAAGTCGGTGAGCGGTCACTATCTGGGCGATATGATGAAACGGAACAATACCACTGCACAGAGCAAAATACTGACACATATCACTGGATAGATGATGTAACCATCTTTCGAACGGCGAGCACGCAGAGACACCAACTGACAAAGCAACAGATTGTAAATAATCAGCAGGGATGTCAGCAGAATATTGGTGGCAAATGTCAGCTCTTGAGCGTAACCAATGTACAAGCCCATCAGAATGAAATTGGCGAGTATCAGATACAGCAAAAACTTCTGAATCGCTTTACCCGAATTTGGGCTCTTTTTTACTCGTGTTATCATGCTTGCTACGTCCTAGATTACACATGATCAGACGACCTTAAATTCAAAAAACTGTTGAGATATATCATGTTTTTATTATTGCGCGATCCTTGCTCAACAATTGCCCCATGACCCGGCTCGTTTTTTTGCTAATGAGCTGGATGTTAATGATATCAACATCTTGCCATGCTTATCACAATTATCAGTGGCAAGCTGGTTTCCCTGTCCCGATTCAGGGAAAAGGGGTCGACTTGGTCAGCCAGCAGCAGCAATTCTTGCTGAAGCAGCGCCCTTATCTTCAACAACGTCTTGCGGAGACACAGCCCGTTATTCGCTGGGTCGCGGAACAGGTTCACGAACGCAAACTGCCGCCCTTGCTTGCCTTTGTCCCTTTACTGGAAAGCAGTTACCGATTGGATGTGGTCTCTGCTGCAGGCGCCGCAGGCCCTTGGCAGCTGATGCCAGATACCGCCACCCGATTTGCTATTCCCATCACCAACGAATTTGATGGGCGCTATTCACTACCACTGGCGACAGAGGCAGCCCTTTCCTATCTGGCATGGCTGTATCGCTTCTTTGGCAATGACTGGCTGCTTGCTTTGGCCGCCTACAACGCAGGAGAAGGGCGGGTACTCAATGCGGTTTTAAAAGCGGGGACACGTAATATATGGGAACTGGAGCTTCCGACTGAAACACGCTTTTATGTCGCGCGCTTTGTTGCGCTGGCAAGACTGCTTGATATGGCTGACAGCTATCAGTTTCAACTTCCGCCATGGCTCAGCGGCAATGACTTGCAAATATTCCGTCATCCGGATGGCTGCTCACTGCCTGCGTGGGCTCAGGCAAAAGGCGTATCAATGAATGAAGCCAGCCGCTGGAATCCGGCCTGGCAACTCCCTGTCGCGCAAGGGATAAACAATTGCCCGATCGTTTATAGCAAGGGCAAGGCCCCCACCGCCAACCGGAAGAAAGAGGCGACCGCCATTGTCAAAGCGGTCTCACTGGACAGTCTGCATGACCCCCTTTTGCTGAAAGCTGCCAAGGGGCTTGATATGAGTCGAGGCGAGATCAGGCTGGAACGCTTGCCTGATCCTCTTGGGATTCAGCAGAAGCGGCCGCTGATTGCGGCACCATGAAACAGTGGCGCCAGTGGCTCAGTACCGGAGCCAAATCAACCTCTTCCGGATATGACCAGCGAGCCCCGTAAAAGCAGAGCTGCCGACCAATAGCGCGACGATGAGTGATGTTGCAATCCAGCGCAATTCGCGGCAACAGGGAGAGCGTCACCGTTTCGGGTAATTCAAATCGGGCCGGAGCAAGGAAACCGACCCCTCCCGGGCCAATATCTTTGATCACTGCGCGGCCGATGCTCTTGTCAAACAGCAATCCGGAAATCAGCAATCTGGCCGCAATCCCGCAACTCTGTGACTCGAAAGGCGTTGTTCCATCGTGCAGATACCAGCGCGGCACCTTTCGGCGTGGATCATTGTGCGAGGTATGCAGCGGAAACTCGATCTCAGGGTCGTCCATGGGAAATCATCTCCTTGGCATGGGTGGTTGCCGCTTGCGTTTGGGAGCTGAAAAGTTGCTCCAGATTAGTTTCTGCCTGGGTTGTCATGACCAGCAATTCAATGCGCCGATTACGGCTGCTTTGTGGATTGCGGGTATCTTCCAGCATGGTATCGGCCATCGCGACAACCTGTCCGACCCGTTCAGGTGGCATGCCTCCCGCCAGCAACACCCGTCTTGCCATCATGGCGCGGTCTGACGATAGCTCCCAGTTGCTGTAATTGTCACCGGCAAACGGTGTGCTGTCGGTATGGCCAGAAATCATGACCCGATTCTCAATTCGCTGGAAAATGGGGGCCAATGCCATCAACAGGTGACGAAAAAATGGAGTGATACGTGCACTGCCGCGGCTATACATTTCCCGATCCGCGTCATCACGGATCAGGATCCGCAACCCTTGGGGAACAATTTGAATCTCGAGGTTATTCTTCGCCTGCATCTGCTCAGCAAGATGGTCGATAAAGCTGGCCAGCTGCTTCATCTGGGCTTCACCCTCAAGCTTGCCTATCAACAGCTTTTCATACCCACCGCCTGGACCGTCAGAAAAAATGCTCTGATTACGGTCCATATGCCTAGGCATCAGCTGACCCTGCTGATCGAACTTGGGGTTAAGCTCATCCATCACAGAGGGGTTGCCACCGAGATCGACAGGATAGGGGCTGTTGCGAATATCAAACGGGTTTGCCTCACTGTCCATGATGCTGTAGTCCCGCAGGCGGCTGGCAACGACTTCCCGCTCCTCCTGATTTGACACAGCGAGGATCCAGAGCACCATGAAGAACGCCATCATGGCCAACGTGAAGTCGGCAAATGCTACCTTCCAGGCGCCGCCCCCTTTGGGACCGCTGTTACGACGCTGCTGACGCTTGACGATAATCTGTTCGTGATTGCGCATTACATCGCCCTGTTGGTCACCCAATCTTCCAGCTCAAGGAAGCTTGGTTTGACTTCAGGCTCCAGGATCTTGCGACCCGAATCGACGGCAAGCAGCGGTGTCTTGCCACGCAACTGGGCAATCAGGATCGACTTGATGCACATCAACAGGCCGATACGGCGCTTGACCATCTCTTCCATGGCATTGCTGATTGGCTCCAGCAAGCAGTAACAGAGGAAAATACCGATAAAAGTTCCCACCAGAGCGGCCGCCACATGGACACCGATATTGCTCAGAGGGCCGTCCAGTTGCTGCATGGTGATGATGATCCCCATCACCGCAGCAAGAATGCCGAAGCCAGGGCAGGCCTCACCGGTTTTGTGCAAGGCATGAGCAGGCTTGAGCATGTCCTCTTCAATGGCCATGATCTCCTGCTCCAGTACGGTATCCAGTTCATGGGGTGTGATCTTGCCCATTCCGAGCAAACGCAGGTTATCGATAATGAAACCAAGCAGTTGGGGATCTTCCGAAATCTGGGGATACATCAAGAAAACCGAGCTCTGCTGGGGATTTTCAATATGCTCGTCGAGCGCCTTCATCCCCTTGTTGCGTGTCTCTTCAAGCAGTTGATGCATCAGAGTCAGCAGTTCACGATAGACCTCTTTCTCTTCTTTATTCGCTTTGAAGCACATCTTTATCTGCCGCCACATTTCATGCATCACCTCTTTCGAGTTGCCCAGAAACATGGAGCCTACCGCTGCGCCGATGATAATGATGAGCTCGGCTGGCTGCCACAAGGCTGCGAGGTTTCCCCCGGCCATCATGAAGCCACCCAGCACGCACACTAATATGACGCCGATGCCAATCTGTTTTTGCATGAATGTTCCCGCACGATACAAGAAGGGTCACCAGTAAAGGTGAAGCACTACTATATGGAGTCGACCAATCGCTGCTTTAGCTGAAGTACACATTGTTTGTGCAGCTGACAAACCCGGGATTCGGTTAATCCCAGCACCAACGCGATCTCTTTCATGTTGAGCTCTTGCTGGTAATAGAGGGAAAGCAATAACTGCTCGCGTTTATCCAGAGTGGCCAACACCTTGCTGATGGTCATCGCCATATCGACATCATCAGATTCGGTAGTCGGGGCTTTACCGCCATTCTCCAGCCACTCTTCCAGACTCTGCAGCGCTTCAGCCTGGCTGGCGTAGGACAACTGACGCACCTCATCCACCGAACAGTCAAGCGCAGTAGCAAGTTCTTGCTCTGAGGGGGGGCGCCCCAAACGATTGTGCAGTTCACGCTGCGCCTGATTATGGCCGTGTACCTGCTGTCGCAGTTGGCGGGGTCGCCAGTCCAGACGGCGCAACTCATCGAGCATGGCGCCACGAATCCGTTTGAAGGCATAACTTTCAAACTGGGCATCGGGCTCGCTGCCATAACGGCGCCACGCCTCCAGCAATCCCATCATTCCCACCTGCTCCATGTCCTCCTGATCAAAACAGGCACTGACCTGGCTGCGCAGATGGCTGGCGGCTCGCTTCACCAAGGGTAGATAGCGAGCAAGAATAGCAGGCTCTCCCGTGCGAGGAAGTTGCGGAGTATCGGCAAACTCTTGTTGAGCATCCCAAACGGAATCAGTCATATCGTGGCTACTGTACCAGCACCTTGGTGATCAGCACTTCATCCAGATAGGGCTTGTAGCCATATCCCTGTACCGTAGTGACCAGCTTGTCGCGCAGTGAGACCTGCAACTTGGAAATATTCTGTAGTTCGACTTTTACGTCGTCATGGGAGCGGTGGCTAAAATACTGCACCATGGCATTGCGGATCAGTGGCGTCAGTTCATCCAGCTTGGCTACCTGCGCCGGGTTGTAGGTCACCAGAGCCAGCTCCAGCACCAGATAATGAGACTGTTCACCCCCTTCCAGGCTGATGACAAAGCGCTCCATCGGCTTGAACAGCGGAGTGCTACTCAGCTCTGGCTTTGGCTCTGCCAATCCGAGCCAGACTTCGACCACATCGCGTTTAAGCCATGCGCCATAGGCCAGTATGGCCAACAGACACAGAGCCATGACGAATATCATCAACCACTTCATGACACGCCGCATAATGTAAAACCACTCTCGCTATTACGGGTTAAAAATCAGACCAGTGTATTGAGCCAGTCGTGCACCGTATCCCATTGGGAGTCCAGCTCATCCTGCCACTGGCGACGGCCAGCCAGGATCTTCTCCTGTTGCCACCGCTCCTGCTGTCCCTGTTCGCCACCATGCCCCACATTGACCTCGACCCCACCGGCATGATGGGGCGCCAAGCTCATGCGCAAGCGCTCCATCGACTGGATCATCGCATCACGCACCGCCGGATTGGTCACGTTCAACTGGACATTGAGCCGGTCACCATCAAGCTTGACGGTCAACTCCAGTCGCCCCAGCTCCGGCGGGTCCAGCCGGATATGAGCCTGTTTCACCTGTTGATTGACCTGCAGTTCAACCTTGTCCTGAAGCAGGCTAACCAGCTGCTGTCCCCACTGGCTCTGGTTGTCTGACAACCGGACAGGAGCCCATTGATAGTCGACCGGACGCAGCGGTGCAGCGGCGAGTTGTCCGACAGCCAGCTGGCGAGCATCTGGCAACCTGTTTTCTACCGCAGCGGTATCAGGCACATTTCCAGCATCGAGACCGGCGGCCATAATCGGCAAGGTGAAGCGGCTGGGCAATACACCGGTTTGCCCATTCGATTTGACAAGCAACGTAGAGAGCGCCTGTTCTGCAGCAGCAGAGACCGTTTCACGACGCGGCATCACCTCTTGCTCGGGCAGCGTGGTCACACTCCCCATCAAGGCACGAAGAGAGGGCGGCAATTTGTTATCCACCACCACCTGCTGGCCACCGGTGCTACCTTCAGCTCGGGAAAAAGTACGGCTTACACTAAAACCATCAAGATCGGTATCACTTACTCTGACAAAGAGAGGAGGCATATTGGTAAACGCTTGCAGCTGTTCAGCCGGATCGCCTTCCCCACCCGGCTGTTCGATCTCTTTTTCTGCTTCCGCAACATCGCTGGCAGCCAGCTCGGGCAAGGGCAATGTAACCAGAGGATCCGCCACCTCATCCAGCGGTTGATACAGCTCTCCTTCACTGCCTGCTTGGCCGGATAAACGGTTCAAGGCCGTGACATCCGGTGAATGCACAGCGTCAAAACCACTAAATTGAATCAATCCCATTGCTGTGCCTCACCGTAGGCAGTCAAACCTTCGCGAATCGAAGAAAGCTGCTGCCACTCCTGTTTACGAACCTGGGTCTCCTGCTCGCAGAGTTGCAATGCCTGTTGATACAAAATTCGGGCTTTATCTCTTGCTGGTTGCAACGCAGCCCAGAGCTGGGGATTCCGGCTAACTTGAGAGACAAATTGTGCGAAACGTCCATCGGTTAGCCTGACTGCATCCCACTGGCCAGCTTGCGCTTGTTGCAGCAATAGCGTACCCAACCCCAATAACTGACGCTGGCGAGTCTGCAGTTCGGTCTCACGTAACACGGGAGCAATACCTGACATGACGAGCCCCAAAAAGAAGATGAACCAGCCCACAAGCAAGGAGTGGGCCAGACCGAGAACCAAGAAATTTCAATATGTTAGGCGTGAGGAAGAACAGAGAGGAAGGAAGTACTACTTCCGTATTAACGAGGATGACGCGCCATTGCTTCCCAACCCTCTTTCAGCTCTTGCAGGATTTTGCGCACTTCGGCAAATCCCTCAACATTGTTGGAAACGCTGATTTCGAACAATTTCTGACCGCAGTAGTCATAAAGACGATGCAGATTGGCTGCCAGCTCGCCACCTTTATCCATGTCAAGCGCGCTGTCCAACCCGCCAAGGATTTGCAGACACTTGCTGATTGCCTGACCCTTTCGTTCAAACTGGCGGACCAGAATATGTCCTTCAGCTCTGGCCATCTCGTCGAGCAGCCCCTCCATCAGCATCAGTACCAACTGATGCGGATCCGCACTCGCAGCCTTGGCCTGAGTAGCGGCAAACTGATAAGCATCGTAACCATCTTGATGTTCAAACATTTAAAACTCGCTTGCTCCGGAGGAGGCAGCCAAATAGCAAGACCCCTTACAGGCTGCCCATGGTCTGCATCATCTGATTCATGGTGGTAAATTGGTTGAGGTAGCGCTTATACGCGGAATTCATACGGCGATCCAGCGCTTCCATTCGCTCATTCACCCGCTTTTCACTGGCTTCCAAGCCACTCTTGCGCCCTTTGAGTGCGCCATCGCGCTTGGTGTAGGGATCGAGTGAATTGCTCATCCGCTTGAGCAGACCATCATCCCCCATCAATGCCTTGCCCAGCAGCTCGGGATCTTTCTCCAGTGCCTTGTTGAAGTCAGTCTCGCTGAAGGAGAGCTTGCCGGTCTTGTCTGTTTTGATGCCAAGACTGCTCAGACTAAGACCGTTGGGCAGATCGCGCACGCTGTTGGCAAGCGCGCTCTTGAGGCTGCGTACACCGCTATCGGAAGAGAGCGCCCCTGGAGCCTTGGGATCACTTGACGTCATCTTGGCCAGTTCATCGACCAGCTCGTTATAGCTGTCTACAAACTTCTTGAGCGAGCCGGTAACCGCCTCTTTATCCTGTTCGACAGTCACCTGCAGAGGCGCATCGCCGCTCTTCTGTGCTTTGGTGAGCTGGAGGGTCAGGCCATCGACCACATTTTCAATCTTGTTGCTGGCAGAGGTGATCGTTAACGGGTTGTTTCCGCCCATCTGCAACCTGGCATCCTGGGCTTTGGTGATCTCCGTCTTGTTGGCAACCGCAACGCCCAAGGAAGAGCTTGCATCACCGCTGTAATTCACCTTGATGGCATTCTCTTCACCACTATCCTTGCTGGTCAACACCATATTGACCTTGCCGTCGGTCCGAACCAGTGTGGCTTTAACACCCGGGTTATCCTTGGCATTGTTGATATGGGAGACCAGATCCTTCACTGTCGAGCCAGCAGGTAGGGTGGCCAGATCGATATCGAGCGTCTTGCCTTTGACAGTGAGAGAAAAGGTACCATCCGCAGGCAGGGAGGCCGTCTCGCTATCCAGGCTCAGACCAACCTGATGAGATTGAGCAAGTTGCTCAACGAAGAAGTTGTATTGACCGGAGCTGGCCTTGCCGTTGCTCGTCACCGTCATGAGCCCTTCTTGGGACATGGTAGCCTTCTGGGCTTGCAGGTTGGATGCCTTATTCAGATCCTTGAGCATGGTCTGGAAGGTCGACAGTTTGGTCGTGAGTGTGCTAATTGCACTCTGCTGCCCCTTGATACTGTCCATCTGCTTTTTAAGCAGCTTGTCCATATTCTGGCGCTCGATAGCTACCAGTTGCATTGCCATGCTGGCCGGATCTACTTGCATCATTACACCCTTATTCTGTGGCATGCCCGTTGGAAAATACCCGCTCAGTGCTTTCCAACCGACACGTTATAGCAAGAGGAAGGCCGCTCTCTCGAGAGCGGCCCGCATTCAGTTAACGCAGCAGGGAAGTGACCATGCCGGTCATCTGGTTGGAGTTGGACAGCACGGACATGCCAGCCTGCATCAGCATCTGGTTCTTGGTCATGTTGGTGCTCTCCTGGGCGAAGTCTGCATCCATGATGCGGCCGTTCGCCATATCGGTGTTCTCTTTCATATTGGAAAGGTTGTTGACGGTGTGCTCCAGACGGTTGATGTTGGCACCGAAGGACGAGCGAGCCTGTCCAATATCTGCCAACAAATCGTCCATTTTCTTAATCTGGTCCTGCATACCTGTTTGGCCCAAGTCAGTCTTCTCTGCATCTTTCAAATCTGTATCTGCAGCATCGGTGATTTTTTTATTAACACCGTCTTTCACGATCTTGGACACGTCTACATCCAGCTTCTCCGCCGCAGTGCCACCGATCTGGAATGTAACCTTGCCAGCACCAAACTTACCTGCATCGGCGATAACAGCTTCGCCAGCAAAAGTGGTATTGTCCCGAATATTTTTCAGCTCGGATGACAGTTCCTTCATCTCGGCACCAATCGCAAGACGGTCTTTCTCGTTTGTTGTACCGTTAGCCCCTTGAGTCGCCAAATCCTTCATACGCTGAACGATATTGGTCATCTCGTCCATGGCGCCTTCAGCAGTCTGCATCATGGAAACTGCATCCTGAGCATTGCGCATACCAACCTTCTGGCCATTGGACTGGGCCTGAAGACGGGTAGCCATCTGCAGACCAGCAGCGTCATCAGATGCAGTGTTAATGCGTAAACCAGTGCCCAGACGCTGCATGGCTGTACCCAGCATCTTGTTGGTGGAATTCAGCTGGTTTTGAGTAGTCAGAGAAGCAAAGTTGGTATGGATAGACAAGCCCATGATGTATTCCTCGAGTTAAATGCTGCATTGCAGCTTGTTAGGTTGACATCAGATATAGACGACCTCGTTGCCGCAAAAATTAAATTCAACAGAACATTTTTTTCCACTCTCAACTGGACATTCTCGCTCCTTCGATTCATACGGCATGCGAATTGCTATAAGTCGTCACCCTTAACTATCGGAAAGCGACATGGCTGCATTTCTATATACCCCTCGGTTTGTAACGCAATTTCAATGCATTGGAGATGGCTGCAAAGACAACTGCTGTCATAGCTGGACCATCAGTATCGATAAAGCGACGCTCCGCAGTTATGAAAAACACCCGGATCCCGTAATACAATCGCTGAGCAAACAACACATCCGCAAAGTAAAGAGAAGCAATGAACAGTGGGGTGTCATAACCCTTGACGAGCAGGGAGCCTGCCCTTTTCTTGACGAGAAGCGATTGTGTCAGATCCACGGCAAAGCAGGGCCAGATGCACTGAGCCAGACTTGCAAGACCTACCCCAGAACCCAAACCCGGCTAGCCAACCAGCTCAAGAAATCTCTGGTTCTCTCCTGTCCCGAGGTCTGCCGACACCTGTTGCTAGATCCAATGGCAATGCAGACTGAGGAGACCCCGCTCAGACAGCCTCTCCCCTTTACCACGCCGCCCTCCACGGCAATGGCAACCCTGCATAGTCTGAGCATCCACGTGCTGACAGCCACCGGTCTCCCGGTCGAACTACGCCTATGGCTCATCGGACTGCTGCTTCATCGGGATGCAACCTCCTTGTCGCACGAAGCATTTCTCGGGCAGGTAGCGGTAATGGCTGAGCAGGGGGAACTCCACGTCATGTTTGAACAGTTGCCCTCCATACCCACATTGCAGTGGTGGGGGCTGAGAACAATTACCCATCAGCTGGTTGCATATTCGCAGGGAAGGCGTGGCCGGCAAACCATGCAGTTCTGCCTCGACAAAATAAATCAGGTACTAGAGGGCGTTTATGACGAAAGCAAGCTTGCATTGCTGCAACAAGCCTGGCTCAACAAGGTAACTCCCTTTCTGGCCACAAGGCCTCACATTCTCAACAACTACCTGCTCTACTACGTCTACAACAACAACTTTCCACTGCAGCAGACGACACCGTTCCAGGCCTATCAGCTCCTGGTGATCGATTACTTCCTGCTGCGCAACTACCTATGTCTTCTAGCCATGGACAAGGAGCTGGAAGAGCAGGATGTTATCGATCTTTTCTACAGTTATCACACTATACGCCAGCACAACCGGAACTTTCTCAAGACCATAGAAGAGGGACTTAGTACCTCAGGCTTTTCATCCGACCTCACTCTATACGCCTTGCTGAAACCCTGAAAAAAAGACCGCCAGCATGTTGCTGGCGGTCTCTTTTTCCATCTTGGCGGTGATCTAGCACGTCATCCCTTATGTGAGCAGTGCCACCACATTCTGGCGCGATACGTTGGCCTGAGCCAGCAGACCAGACATGGTGCCCATAAAACCACCCTCCCTGAGCTGCTCACCCAGCTTGCCCTGAATCTGCTCAAGCTCCTGCTGCTTCATGTTCTGGCTACGCGCCTTGACCCGATCGAGCTGCTTGACCATCCGCTGGCGGAACTGCTTCAGCTCCCGCACAGACTGTTCGATTTCCCCAAGCAATCTTTTCAGGCGCTGTTGTTCCTGTCGCAACTCCCCCTTGTCGATGCCTTCGCCCAGCTGGGTCAACTGCCCCGGCTTTGCCTTGAATTGCACCGGAACAGGGTTTCCGGCCGGAATGCGAATGCCTTCCCCACTAAGCAGAACCGGCTCGTCCAGTTTACGTCGATGCAACTCCGGAACACTTAACTCCAGCTTGCCCAACTCGTTGAGACGCGCCTGAATGTGCTCTTTGCGTAGTGCACGATCCAGCCGGGTGACCACTTCCGATTCATTGGCTCCAGCAGGCAGCATCACTTCAACTGCACTGCTGCTCTGTGGGAAAGAGAACACCAGGCGCTCGGCGCCCGACTTGGGGGTGAGCAGGTCAAGTCGCTCTGACCCGTAACTCACCCGACTGTCCCCTGCAGATGCCAGCAAACGTGGCTTTAATTCGGTATTAAGGGGAGCTTGGGGTTGGGTCAACTTCTCTTCCAACACTTTCAGGCGTGACACCAGATCGCCGCTCGCCGCCCGATTCTGGCCGAGTTGCTGTTCGAGGCGCTTCAATTCACCCCAAATCTGGCTCAAAGCCTGCTCTCCCCCTTGAGCCTGAGCGATCCGCTGCTGCGCAGTTCCGATCAAGGCCCACCGATCCAGCCGGACGATATTGGGGTGACGCTCAGTTTCGCCGGTTGGCCGGGACGCACTCTGAGCAGTTAGGCGCCCGTGCAATCTGGGCTGGGCAGGTGTTTCGACCACTCCACCCAAACGGGTTTGCTGAATCTGCATCATGGCTCCCTGAACCTGAATTTATGGCATGTAGTTGAAGAGGCTGAGTCCGTTAACTTTGGCAAATGCCTGCTGCTGAACTTGCAAAGCCATCAACACATGGGCCTGCTGGGTAACAGCACTGGCATAGTCGAGGGACTCTATCTGATTGCTCACTTCCTTGCTATAGACCCCTTTCTCGGCATGCCCCTCATCGACCTGATCAAGCAGGTTCATACGTGCACCGATGGTGCTCACCATCTGGCTGATATCGTCCTGCAACACCTTGCTACGATCCAGCATGCCGCGAGCCTGATCGGCAGCATCGGGGGCTCCGCTCTCCATCGCGGCGACCATGGAATCCAGCTGTTTGAAGAAGTCGCCATTGTCGATAAACAGCTTGTCCGCAGTCTGGTTGAGCCCCACCGTCACACCATTGGCAATGCTGACTTCGCGAACCAGACTATCGCCCTGGTACTTGTAACTGCCGAAGTCAGGATCTGCCGGATCTGTGACCTTGACCAAGGCAGGCTGATCGACCTTGCTACCAGTAAACAGGCTGGAACCACTCTCATTGCGCGCATTGGCAAGATCGAACAAGCCATCTTTGATAATCGCCGCCTCGGTCGCCACGGCACGGCGATCATCTTCGGAAAGCGAGCCGTTTGCAGCAGTCTGGGTCAACTCACGCAAGCGCATCAGCATGTTGGTCATCGACTCCAGCTGGATTTCGCCCTGAGAAAGCTGGCTTTTGGCATTGGCAATATTCTTCTGATACTGCTCCATCGCCACCTGCTCCTTCTTGAGGCCGAGCAGCCGCACACTTCCCACAGGATCATCGGAAGGCTGAAGGATCCGTTTGTTTGAGGAGATCTGGCGATCGAGGCGGGCATACTCGCCGAAACCGTGCTGCAGATTATCAAGCATGCTGAGCTGGATCTGGTTGGTACTGATGCGCATGGTCACTCCGTCAGAACATGTTCAGGATGGAATTGAAGAGCTGATCCGAGGTGCTGATCACCTTGGCATTGGCCTGATAAACCTTGGTGTATGCCATGATTTTGACCCCCTCTTCATCGGTGTTGACCCCACTCACGCTGCTCAGCTTGGTGGCCATCTGCTTCTCCATATTGGCATCAGCCTGCATGGTCGCCTTGGCCTGTCCACTCTGGACCGCAATCCGGCCAAGCAGAGCACTGTACGCGTCGTACTGGCCTTCCTTGATGGTGATGATCTCCTGCAAATTGCGATTGTCACCTTTACCACCACCGGCCTTTGCAAAGGCAAGATGATCGCCGGTAAAACCATCGGCAATCTTCAAGGTTCCGGAAGGGTTGAGCGGATCGTAGCTAAACAGGGGTTTGCCCGGATCACCATTCAAATCGACACCACCGGCCTGTTTGGCATTGAAGTCATCAGCCAGCTTCTTCGCCATCTGATTGAGCTCGTCGCGAAGCGGACGCAACACATTGGCGCGATAATCCATCACCCCGGCCAGAGACCCGCCATGCAGCGCTGGAACCTCAAAGGTTTGCGGACCGAAACTCAGGCTAAGTTTGTCACCGGCCAGCGAAAGGGTACTGCTGCTGCCGGATAGTACCAACGGCTGCCCCTGAGGCAGACTGATCGAGAACGAACCATCGCTCTGCCGGTTAACCCTCACCTCCATATAGGTTGAAAGCTCGCGCACGACCTGTTCACGGCTGTCTTCCAGTGTGGATGTATTGACCCCTTTGGAAGCCTGCTCGCTGATCTGGGTATTCAGTTCGGCAACCTGCTTCAGATAACTGTTGACCTGAGAAACCGTGCTGTTCAGCTGATCGTCGATCTGTTTCTCCTGGGTCAACATACTCTCGTTGAGCTGACCAAAACGGTTCGCTAGCGCACCGGCCGAGCTGACGATCTGGCTGCGTTGTGCCGGGGTTTCCGGGCTGTCGAGCGCAGCGCTGAGGGAGGCAAAGAAGCTGTCGAGCCCCTTGGTGATATTCATCGATTCACTACCCAGCAGCTGCTCTGTAGTGTTGATGTACTGGTAAAACGAGTAGGAGGAGCCTGTCGCCGAGCGGCTACGCCAATGCTGGGAAACCAGATAATCATCCGTGATCCTGCGAACACCGGTTACCTCTACCCCCTGGCCATTATCCAGCCGACCAAAACCGGACAGGCTGCCCATCATGGCCTCCTGGCGACTGTAGCCGATGGTGTTGACGTTGGCGATATTCTGGGCGGTGACATTCAACGCGATTTGGGCCGCGTTAAGTCCGCTAAAGCCGATATTGAGCAGCGACATCAATCAACCTTCTTCATTTTTACCGAGTTGAGAGGCTGGCTGAACGCAGCCAGGGTCTGCTGCTCTGAAGCGACCACCCCGTCCGGATTCTTTAATGACGGAGCCAGCTGGTTGACCATCTGCTCCCGCAGACCTATGCCACCTCGCTTGACCATGCTCATCGCCAACTGGCTGTCATACATATCGCGATAGAGGGATTGCCCCTTGATAATCTTGTCGTCCTCATCCTGCAGGGCATCCGTCGCCGAGCGCATATGTTTGAGCACGGTTTGCAAAAAACTGACTTCAAACTGACCGGCTACGGCATCAAGCGCGGCACGCTGATCCGGGTTGCTTTTGATTTGCTGCAATTCATTGAGATCCTGATAAAAACCGGGATCCGAGCTAATTCTGGTCATGATAATCCTTAGATAACCACCAACTCACCTTCGAGGGCGCCAGCCTCATCAAGCGCTTGCAAGATGGCCATAACATCATCAGGGGTTGCACCGAGTGAGTTGACAGCCTTGACGATCACTTCCAAGGAAGTGCCATCCGGCCAGACAAACATGTTGTTACGTTCCCGATCGACCTGGATCTTGGAATTGGGGGTCGTCGTGGTCTGCCCGTTGGAGAAGGCGTTGGGCTGACTGACCGTCTGACTCTCGCCAATCGTCACCGTCAGACTGCCGTGACTGACGGCAGCTTTGTGAACCTTGACCCCCTGCCCCATCACCACAGTACCGGTTCGGCTGTTGAAGACCACTTTCGGCCGTTCCTGACCCGGATCCACCTTGATATCTTCCAACAAAGCCATAAACGCGATGCGCTGGCTCTCGTCCCTGGGGGCTGCAACCTGAACCCGCCCGGCACTCACCGCTCGGGCAACCGGCCCCAGCTGATGGTTGATGGCGCGCTCCACATTGCGGGCTGTCTTGAAGTTGGGTTGGTGCAAATTGAGAGTCACTTCCGGCTTTTCGGCAAAATTGCTGACCACCTCTCGCTCGATGGTGGCACCGTTGGGGATAATCCCGGCTGTCGGCACGTTAATCGTGACCGATGAACCCGATTGCCCTTCCGCTTTCACCCCGGCGACAACCAGATTGCCCTGCGCCACGGCATAGACTTCACCGTCGATACCACGCAGGGGGGTCAGCAGCAGAGAACCACCACGCAGACTCTTGGCATCACCAATGGAAGTCACGGTCACATCGAGCAACTGCCCCTTGCCAGCCAAAGCGGGTAGCGTGGCCTGCACCGAAACGGCTGCCACGTTCTTGAGCTTGGGATCGATATCGTCCGGTAACTGCACGCCAAACTGCTTGAGCATGTTGGCCATGGATTGGCCGGTAAATTTGACCTGACTTTTGTCACCGGTCCCGGAGAGACCGACCACCAGACCATAACCCACCAGCTGGTTGGTTCTCAGCCCCTGCACATCGGCAATATCCAGCAAGGCTCGTTTGGCCGGTGCGGCAGCCTGACTCACCCAGGGCATGCTGAGACACAGCAGGGCGATAAACCATCTGTTCATGTGATTCCTCAAAATGGCGCAAACGCCGAGCTAAAGAAGCGGCCCAGCCACCCCATCTGGTTACTGTCGGCGAGGGCACCACGACCGGCATAGGTGATGCGGGCATCGGCAATGCGCTGGGACGAGATACGGTTGCTCTGGTCAATATCTTCAACCCGAACCATGCCGCCCAAGCGGATATATTCATCCCCCTGATTGAGGCGGATCCACTTTTCACCGCGGATCCCCAACACTCCGTTGGGCATCACTTCCGCGACCGTCACGGTTATGGAACCTGCCAGGGTATTTTGCTGGCTGGAGGTCGCACCGCCATCAAAATCCCGATCCGCACTGAGGGTTGCCCCCCAGTCGGGGCGCAGTTTACCGCCAATAGAGGGGGCCGGCACATTCATGCTGCTGTTTTTGCTCATGCTGGTATTGGCTTTCTTGCTCGACTGGGTACGCTCTTCCAGCACCACGGTGAGAATGTCACCAACACGGTAAGCTCGCCGATCCTGAAACAGGGTCATCATGTAGTTGCCACGATAGAGGCCACCATCTTCGCTCTGCGCAGCCGCGGTCACCTTGGGACGGGATGGCGCCCATTTCTCGTCACCTGGCTCGGGCGCCTGCAGCTCATAGGTGGCACAGCCGCCCAACAGCAATACCAACCAGATATAACGCAGCATCGACTTCATCATTACAGTGCCTGAGTGACAAACTTGAGCATCTGGTCGGCGGAAGAGACCACCTTGGCATTCATCTCGTAAGCCCGCTGGGTCGTGATCATGTCAACCATCTCCTCGACCACGTTCACGTTGGAGCTCTCCAGCGTGAATTGCTTGACGGCCCCCATCGCCTCTTCACCCGGTACACCTTCAATGGGCTCACCGGACGCGCCGGTTGCACGGTAGAGGTTGCCACCAAGCGCTTCCAGACCGGCCGGGTTGGAGAAGTTGGTCAGGGTGATACGGCCCAGCTCGACGTTCTCTTGTTGACCCGGCAAAGATGCGCTGACAGTGCCGTCGGTACCAATGGAGATCTTGGTGGCGTTATCGGGGATCTGGATCTGCGGCACCATGGGCAAACCATCCGCGTTAACCAGCTGCCCCTCGGCATTGCGATGCCATTGACCATTACGGGTATAGGCCGTCTCGCCATCCGGGCGCTCAACCCCGAAGAAACCGGCACCAACCACCGCCATATCCAGCTCCTGATTGGTATTCTGGAATTGGCCGGAGGTGAAGACCTTTTGGGTACCCACCACCCGCACACCATTACCCATCTGAATACCGATAGGCGCCAAATTCTGCTGATCCTGCTGGGCACCTGGCTGGCGCTGCACCTGATAAAAGAGATCTTCAAACGCTACCCGATCACGCTTGAAGCCGACCGTGTTCACGTTAGCCAGGTTGTTGGAGATACTGGACATCTTGGCATCTTGTGCCGACAGACCTGTTTTACTGACCCATAATGCTGCGTGCATTGTTATTCCACCTTATTCATCAAGCCTCATCCACTGGGATGTGGCAAGGCATCGGGTATCTGCCCGATGCCGTCAAAATCAACCCTGACCGGAAATCAATTTGGCCCCTTGGCGAGCCTGATCATCCGCCGCTTTCATCAACTTGACCTGCAGTTCGAAATTGCGGGTCAATGACATACTGCTGACCAGCTCATCCACAGCATTGACGTTGGCCCCTTCCAGAAAGCCGGATGCTATCACCACCTGTTCGCTGCTTTCAGCATCCCCCCCTTGGCGCATCCGGAACAGACCATCGTGGCCTTTTACCAGCTCGGCCGGATCCGGATTGACCAGCTTCAGGCGGCCTACATCGAGCCGGGCACCACCACCCGGAGGAGTGATGCTCAGGGTGCCATCCTTGCCGAAACTGATGTCACGATAAGCGGGCAGCACCAGCTCACCCCCCTCCCCCAGCACCGGCCGGCCATTGAGGGTCAACAGCCCGTCGGCATCGGCCTCCAGGTTACCAGCACGGGTATAGGCCTCTTTGCCATCCGGCGTCTGCACCGCCAGAAAACCCTCGCCACGAATCGCCACATCCAGCTTGCGCCCCGTCTGCATCAGAGGGCCAGCTTTGAAGTTGGTCCCGGCCATCTCTTCTCTGGCCATCACCCGGCTCTGATAACCATCGCCCGTCAGGGCATAAGCAGAAACCCGCTCAAAGTCAGCCCGAAAACCGGCGGTATTGACGTTGGCCAGGTTATTGGCCCGGATTTGCTGGGCCATCAGGGTATGCTGCGCCCCGGACATGGCGGTGTAGATAAGCTTTTCCACGGGTTACCCTTAGAAGGAGTTGAACAGAACCTGGGTCATCTTGTCAGCGGAACTGATGGTCTTGGCGTTGGCCTGATAGTTACGCTGGGAAGTCATCAGGCTAACCAGTTCACCGGTCAGATCCACGTTGGAGCTCTCGTAGGCCCCGGCAGTCAACTGACCCATGGTGCCGGTTCCCGGCGCCCCCAGTACAGGCTGACCCGAGCTGAATGATTGCTGCCAGGTGGTGTTGTTGGTCTGCAGCAGACCATTGGGGTTGGCGAAGTTTGCCATGACCACCTGACCCTGCTTCAGGCTCTGACCGTTAGTAAAGGTGGCATAGACACCACCATCGGCATCAACCCGTATACCGGTCAAATCGCCAGCGGTGTAACCGTTGGACTGGTTACGAGTCGCGTTGAAGTCAGAGGCATACTGGCTGACACGTGCAATATCCACCTGCAGCGAAATGGGGTCTGCCCCCGCAGGGGCAAGTGCCAGAACCGGAGAGGTAGTCGGCGCCTTGAGCGTCCCGTTGCTGTTGAACTCCATAGTCACCGGAGCTCCGGTCGTGGTGCCATTGAAGGCATAGTTGACCTGCCAGGTGTTGGCTCCGGTTTTGACAAAATACTGGGTGACCGTGTGCTCAACCCCGAGCGAGTCATAGACCTTGCTGGATTGGGAGTAGCTGAAACTGTCTGACTTGGCTGGATCGAAGGGATGAAGAGCGGGATCGATCACGCTGGCATCCGCCTTCAGGTTAGCAACGAACTCCAGCTTGTCGGATGCCTTGGCAGGCAGGCTGCCAGCTTTTACCTGAATGTCACCGATCACGCCGGATTGCAGCTCACCAGCGTCATTGGTGGTATAACCCTGCAGTCGGTTGCCATTGGCTGTTGTCAGATAATTATTCGGATCCCGCTGGAACATACCGGCTCTGGTATAAGAGGTCTGTCCGCTGCCATCTTTCAGCACAAAAAAGCCACTGCCAGAAATCGCCAGATCGAGCCCACGCCCGGTCCGCATCACATCGCCGTTGCGATCAAAGTTCTGAGAGACGTTGTTCATCTCGACCCCGCCGGCCTGACCACCGCCATAAATGGCGGCAAACTCGGCACGGCTGGATTTGAAGCCTGCGGTACTGGCATTAGCCACGTTGTTACTGATTACACTTAATTCCTGGTTCACGGCGCGCAGGCCGCTCAATCCGATACTGAAAGACACAGTGTCGCTCCTCTCTGATTACGCCGATTTACCGAACTGGATTGCACTGAACAGCGGGACATCGCCCACACCGGCAACCTGCAGCATGATTTCACCCGTACCGGGCAAAGTGACGCGTTCCACCTTGCTGGCAACATAGTTTTTGGATGTGGTGGCAACCCCGTTGAGTGACGCCTTGACCTCGAAGCTGTACTCCCCGGCAGGCAGATCCGGCAGTTCATAATCCAGACCGCCAGCCTTGCTTTCGCCCCAGCTCTTGGTCGCCACCAAAGTGCCGTGTTCGTCATACACCTTGAGCTCAACCTGATCGGCGGCCCCCGCCAGCTCGACCTGCCCGCGAATAGCTTTGTCATCACTCTTGGTCAAGGTCTTGCTAGGTACCATCACCTCTTTGTCGATCAGATCCGTGCTCTGCAGCACCTGCTGGGTATCCATCATGTTGATGGACTTCTGCTGCAGAAGCTTCAGGCTCTCGACCCCTTCCACCATACTGAACTGGGCCAGCTGGGTGACATATTGGGCCCCATCAAGCGGGTTGGTGGGATCCTGATTCTGGATCTGCGCCACCATCATCTGCAGGAATTCGTTACGCAGTTGCATCCCGCTATTCTGGTTGGCTTGCGTTTCCTGAGCAGCACCGGCGCCATTGCTGGCAATCTTGGGGTCAGCAACAGACTGACCCGTACCACGCGCCGTATCCAGACTGCTTATCTGTGGCAGACTCATGGCTTAGGCTCCCTGACCAAGACGCAGCAAACCTTGCTGCATACTGTTGATCCGGTTGATCACCTCTACCGAGGTTTCAAAACCGCGAGAGGCGCTCATCATGTCGGCCATCTCTTCCACCACGTTGACGTTGGAGTAGTAGACAAAGCCATCCTGATCGGCCATCGGGTTGGTCGGCTCCAGCCGTTTCTCTACCTGACGGTCGGACTGTACGATACCCGCCACTTGCACCGACGCAGCCCCGAGGCCATCGGCATCCTGAATCTTCTGATAGAGAGTGGAAAAAACCGGCTTGATGGCACGAAACGCGGCGTCTTCACTGGCGGCCGCGCTATCCACGTTAGCCAGGTTGGAGGCAACGGTATCCAGCCGCACGGTCTGGGCGCGCATGGCACTGCCAGCGATGTCATAAATCTTGTTGAACGACATGGTTAACGGCCCTCGATCGCCTTGGCGATCCCGGTAATCTTCATATTGAGGAAAGTGAGACTGGTCTGAAAATCGGTGGCGTTGTTGGCAAATTTGCCCTGCTCAACCCCCAATTCGGCGGTATTGCCATCCATGGAGACCTGATAAGGAATGCGATAGAGGGGGTGACGCATATCGTCACGCATGGCGCCCTGGCTGATGGCCTGACTCTCCTCGCCCGCAGCAACTTGCTGCGCGACACGGCCCAGAATCGTCTTATAATCGACATCCCGAGCCAGATAGCCCGGTGTATCCACGTTGGCCAGATTTCCCGCCAGAATACGCGCCCGCTCCGCCCTGACATCGAGGGCATAGGGGTGTACGCCGAGGGCGCTGTCAAATGAGATACTCATGCTTCATCCTTTATCGTTCACTCAGACCGGGGTTACCCTTATCAAGACTCATGCCAACCATGAAGATACCTAGTTTCAAGCGGTTACCATGCACCATCCGCCGCAAGCAGATGAGAAATGAGGAAGTGCGACTTCCCGTGTGGAAATGGAGCGGCATCCTCTGGCTACTGCTGAGCGCATTCGCGCACGGTGCCCCGCAGGTGCAAAGCGCCATGCTTGAACAGTTGCTTGAACAAGATGCCCGCCAGAGTCTTGATGACTACATCACCCAGCAGGGATGGCCTGCAACCTCAGGGGAGTTTAAGGTCTGGCTTGCTCCTTCCGCCGAGCACCTTCCTCCCTGTCCCTCACAGTCACTCTCGTTACAAGCAGGTGGCCAGTATCGGCAACCCTGGGGACGACGCCCCTATCTCATCGAATGCACAGATCCCGTCTGGCAAGTGCGCGGGCGGGTAGATGTCTCGCTACTGTTGCCGGTCTGGGTTGCTGCACGAGATATCGCAAAAGGTCAGGGCATCCGCGCCAGCGATCTGGTGGAGAAAGAGTTGGATGTCAGCCGCATACAGCGCGGGTTCACCCCGAGCAATCACTCCCTGCTGGGCCATAAAAGCAACCGGCATCTGAGAAGCGGGCAACTCATCGGTGAGCTGGACTTACAAAAGAGTTGGGCGGTCAAACAGGGGGAAGGGGTACTGATCCGCGCCGGGAAAGGTGAGTTCTCCGCCACAACCAGAGGGGAGGCCCTCGATAATGGCGGAATAGGCGACGGGATCAGAGTGAAAAATCTCAGCTCTGGCAAAGAGATACAGGCATGGGTGACTGATATAGGGGAAGTTGAAACCCGTTTTTGAACCAAGATCTCAATTTGATTCAAGTTCGACAAGCCTTGGGTCGCTTGTCATAGACAGACCATCAGGAATTTATGTTATGAAAATTACCCGTACTGACTCGCTCTATATTCAAAACCAGCCTGGCCGCAAACCGGATGTCACGACCAAGCCGGAAACCAGGTCCGCACAGCCATCCGAAGCACGGATCAGCAGCACAGCGCAGTCAGTAGCCTACGCCCGCAGCCAGCTGGCCACCACATCCGACGTCGACATGGACAAGGTCAACGAGATCCGCAAAGCCATCAGTGAAGGCAAGCTGGAGATCGATCTGGATGCGCTGGGTCAGGCCATTCTGGATATGCATCGCCGATGAGCGTGGATACCAAGGCCACCGTCAAGGCATTGATCCTCGGGATCCAGCAGGATTACGGCCACTATACCGAACTCACCGCCCTGTTGCTTCGCCAGCATGCACTGCTGGCAAGCCATGATGTCGATGGCCTGCAAGCCCATAACGAACAGCAGACAACACTGATGGCCAAGGTGACACAACAGGCAAAATTGCGTTGCCAACAGCTGCAGACATTGGGCCTCAAACCCGATGAGAAGGGGATGGCCACCCTGATAGCCAAGCTGCCACTTCCCCTGCGCACCAAGGTAGCCAATCAATGGCAACAGCTTGAACAGCTGCTGCACCAGTGTCTGCGCCAGAATGATCTCAATGGCCGTCTGCTGGCAGGCCAGATGGAGACGATTCATTCGCTGTTGGGACAAGATTCAGGTTATCGCGACCCGGACAGCATTACGGATTAACCTTCCGTCTTACTCTTTGCGGGTCAGGTGACGCAAACTCGCCAGCTCATCCAGCTGCAGTTGATCCCGCCTCTCCTGCTGCTGGCGAGCAACATCATCACGTCGTGCCAGCAATAGCTCCAACCCCTTGACCCGCCCGAACTGCCGGACAAGTTCTCCTTCGTGGCGCTCCAGATCCAGTCTGGCCAGCGCAGATTGCTGCACCTGATGGGAGAGCAAACGGCGCAACTGGCCATCCATCTGTTGCTTGTTTTGCCATAGCAAAGGGTGAAACTTGTCGGAACCGGGCCGCAGCGAGGAGATCACTTCCTGCAATTTGTGTGCTCGCTGCTCTTCCCGCAACGCCAGCTCCCGCAAGCGTCGACGCTCGGCGCCAAGATTTTCCAGCTCTTCCTGTTGCAACCCCAGATAAGACTTCAGCATAACGAATCCTTATCCCTGCCCCAGCACCTGCTTGAGACCAACCATCACCTGTTCAAAGGCCATCTCTTCATGCAGGCCTTGTTGCAGAAATGCGGCAATCCCCGGATAACGCTGAACCGCTTCATCCATCTGCGGATCGGCCCCGGGTTGATAACCGCCCAGTGGCAACAGCTCACGCACTTGCTGATAGCGTCCCCATAGCTGGCGCAAGGTGACCGCCAGCTTTTGCCATTCGGCAGGCACGACTTGTGGCATAACCCGACTGACCGAGGCACCGATATCGATGGCGGGATAGTGGCCCTCTTCCGCAAGACGGCGGGTCAGCACGATATGACCATCGAGAATGGCGCGCGCCGCATCGACCACCGGATCCTGTTGGTCATCCCCTTCCGCCAGCACTGTGTAGAACGCACTCAGACTGCCATCCGGATGCGTGCCGTTACCGGCTCGCTCCACCAGCTGGGTCAGCATGCTGAATACCGAGGGTGGATACCCTCTGGTGGCAGGAGGTTCACCGATGGCCAACGCGATTTCCCGCTGTGCCTGGGCATAACGGGTCAGCGAATCCATCAGCAGCAGCACATCCTGCCCCTGCTCACGGAAATACTCGGCAATCCGGTGGCATAGTTGGGCCGCTCGCAGCCGCATCAGAGGAGATTGATCTGCTGGCGCCGCGATGACCACAGCGCGAGCCAGACCATCGGCCCCCAGACTGTGTTCGATGAATTCGCGCACTTCACGGCCCCGCTCACCAATCAGTCCCACCACCACAATCTGGGCTGCGGTATTGCGGGTCATCATGCCCAGCAACATACTCTTGCCCACCCCCGAGCCAGCGAACAGCCCCAAGCGCTGGCCCTTGCCAACCGTCAGCAGGCCATTGATGGCCCGAATACCGACATCCAGCGGTTCACGTACCGGGGTTCGCAATAGCGGATTGGGGGGAAGAGCAAATAGGGGGACACTGTCACCAACGTCGGGTAAGGGCTGCCCGTCGAGGGGCTGCAGCAGTCCATCGAGTACCCGCCCCAGCAGATGACGACCAAGCCGAACGGTTTCCTCTCCATCGATCGGTTCGACCTGAGCCCCCGCGAAGAGGCCACTCATCGGCTGCAGCGGCATCAGGTAAGAGATATCCCGGTTAAAACCGACCACCTCGGCCAGCAAGGGGGCGCCACTTGCCGTGCTGACACGACAACGCTGCCCCATCACCAGTTGACAGCCGACTACCTCGAGAGTCAGGCCGGTGACTCGCACCAACCGGCCAAAACGACGAAACGCGGGCAGCTCATCCAGATTGTCCAGCGCACTGGTCAGAGCCTGCTGCAAGGCTTCATGCATCTTGCGGCACTTCCAGCGAGCTGTTGAGCTGTTCGATACAGGTTGCCAGGCGAGAGCTGGTGCTTATCTCGACGACGGCAGCGCGGGTCTCGATACGGGCATCGCCTACCCCGAGCGCTGCATCGACTTGCAATGGCCACCCTTCGCAGCGAGTCACCCCCTGCTCGGCAAGCCGCTGTCGGTCTCCCTCGTTGAGGTAGATCACCAGCTCTTCCGACTCACTCGGCAAGGTAGCCAGCGCCTGCTCGACCTGATTCATCACCTGCTGCGGATTGAGGGTAAACTCCGCCATGATGACCCGCTTGGCCACCTGCGCCACCAGCTGGGCAATCAGCTCTTTCTGCTCGGCCATCCGGGCCCGGCTCAGTGACTCCCACTGCTCTTGCAGCTTGGCAAACGGCAACATCGCCTGTTCGAAGGCGGCTCTCCCCTCCGAAAGGCCCTGAGCAAACCCGCGGGTTTGCCCTTGTTGCAAACCGGTGCTCTCGCCTTCCTGCAGGCCGCTGGTCAACCCTTGCTGATAGCCAGCCTGATAGCCTTCGTCATGACCTTGCTCCAGCCCCTGCTGATAGCCGAATTCAAACTGTTCTTGCTGACTCCGTGCCTCTTCCCCACTCTGACCGAGCGCAGGGAAACGATACAGACGGGTCGCCCCAGGCATCAATTTGCGCACATTGTGACTCATGAATGCCTCCTTTTAACTGACGGTGGGCTCTTCGAACAGCTGGAACTCGATCTCGCCCTGCTCCACCAACTCGCGGACCAGTTGCATGACCTCTTCCCTTGCCTGCTCGACCTTGCGCAAAGAGACACTGCCCTGGTTCTGGATCTGATCGTCCAGCGCCTGAGCCATCCGCTTCGGCATGGCACCCAACACCACTTTGCGGAAGCTGGTTTCGGTGTTCTTGAGAGCCAATGCCAGCAATTCGCTGGGCAGCTCCTGTACCAAACGTTGCAAGGTGTCGTCGCTCTGACGGCGCAACGCCATGAAATCGAACATGTTCTTCTCGATCTCCAGCGCCATGTCACCGTCGTGTTCGCGCAACAGGGAGAGCATCTGCTCCTTGTCCCCCTGATAACGGTTGAGAATATCGGCTACCTGCCGCACCCCGTTTACCTTGGCACCGGATTGATCCGCCACGTAGGTGAGGCAACGATCCAGTGTCAGCCTGAGCTCACCCAGCACATGTTCACTGACACTGCTGAGACTGGCGACGCGCACCAGCAAATCGTCATGCACCGAGCTGGGCAAGGCATCGAGCACGGCTGATGCGGTCTGGGGCGGCAGGAAGGCCAGCAGCACTGCCTGCATTTGGGGATGCTCGTTGCGGAAGAAACGGGCCAGTACATCGGCAGGCACCCACTGCAGGCGCTGGATATCCTGACTCATCACATCGCCGTACAGACTGTCGAGCAGACTACGGGAGAGTCGTTGCCCCAGAGCAAGATCCAGCGTCTGTTCCAGATACTCCCGTGAGGCACTGCCAATACCGCTCTGCTCGCGGTAATGATTGAAGAACTGCTGCAACGTCCACTTGGCTTCCATCGAGCTGACACCAGAGAGAGAGGCCATCTTGGAAATCAAACGCTGCACTTCGTCACGGGAGAGCTTTTGCATTACCTTGGCAGCAGACTCGGTCCCCATGCTCAGCAACAAGATGGCGGCCTTCTCAAGGTTGTCGATATCGATATCAACGGCACTCTGATTCAAGTTAACGCTGTTCATTGCCACTCACCCATGCTCTGACAACCTCCGCCACCCGGGCGGTATCTTTTTCAACCAGCAACTGCAAATGCTTGAGCTGAACCTCCAGCTCGGATCCAGGTTCCGGCAACGACTCCATATCGAGTGACGAGAACTGGGACTCCATCTTGTTGTCAGTACTGATCAGACTATTTGAAAGAGCAGAAGTCAGCTGGGGCTCATCGTCATCCCTGCGCATGGACAATCCGACCGTGGGCTCCAGCTCTTCTTCCGTCTCACCCATTTCCATATCCGGCTGCTGTTGGGTGCGAACCAGATGCTTCACCAACGGCCGAATACCGAAGAAGACCAGCGTCAGGCCAAGCAAACCGCCGACCAGATAACGCAGGGAGTCTTGCCAGTAAGGGGTCTCCCACCAACTGGATTCGGGAGCGGCTACTTGTACTGCACCATTGAAATCGAAGGCCTGCAGACTAATTTGATCGCCACGTGACTCATCGAAACCGACTGCACGCTCTACCATCTGACGGATCTGTTCCAATTGCTCGGCACTCCAGCCACCTTTCGGAGCAATCTGCTGGTTAAGCAGAATGGAGACGTTAATTCGTTCCAGACGTCCCTGCTGGTAACGGGTGTGCACTATGGTGCGACTGTTTTCGTACTGCTTGCTGACTTCCTGACGCTCGGTACGAGTGTCATTCTGTTGTGTCGCGGTATTGGCATTGCCTTTGTCAGCACCAGCCTTTTCATCTTTTGCCGCCGTTTCAGGCGGGCGGTTGGATAACGCCCCCGGGATCCCCATCGCCAACGCATCGATGGTCTTGTCTGACTTGTTGGACTCGCGAGTCACCACACCTTGCGGATCGAGCTGCTGCTGGGTCTCTTCGACAGCGTTGAAGTTAACGTCTGCCGCAATCTGCACCTTGAAATTGGTGCTGCCCAGCATGGGATAGAGCATGTCATTGGCACGCTGACGAATGTATTGTTCCAGCTTGCGGACATACTCCATCTGTTGAACGCTCTGCTTGCCAAAACCGACCTTGTCCCCCAGCTCTGCGCTGAGCAACTGGCCGGATTGATCCACCACGGTCACGGCACCAGGTTTCATTCCGGAGATACTGCCCGCCACCAGATTGGCAATCGCCTCGACCTGACCCGCTTCGATGGATTGGCCCGGTTGCATATCGAGCATTACCGATGCGCTGGGTTTCTCCTCATCGCGCCCCACGAACAACGTGCGCTTCGGAATAGCAAGATGAACACGGGCACTGCGTACGGCATCGAGGGCTATGATGGTGCGGGCCAGCTCCCCTTCCAGGGCATGACGATAACGCGCCCCTTCCATGAATTCGCTGGTACCCAGTCCGGTTACGTTGTCCAGCCCTTCCAGACCAGACGGCATGGCTGCACGCACCCCTCGTGCAGCAAGCGCCATCCGGACATGAGCAAGCTGGTTTTCAGGAACCAGTACCTGACCAGTACTCTTTTCCAGACGGAAAGGTACCTGCTCTTTCTCCAGCATCTCCATGATGTTGGCGGTATCGTATAGCTCCTGTTTGCCATACAGGGGCACATAGTTTTTGCTGGAGGTCCACAGGATAACGACTATGGTACCGGCCACAATGGCAGCCAGCAGAGCAATGGTCAGGATCGATTTGTTGTCACGGGAGAGGGTACGCCAGTTGCGTAATCCCTCTTGTAGCCTGATTTTGAGCGAATCAGGGGCCGCCCCCTGAGGAGACGTTACCAGTTCAGTCATCTGTTACCTCAGAGCGGCATGCGCATAATGTCATCAAAACCGGTCATCAGCTTGTTGCGAACCTGCATCAAGGCTGAAAAACTCAAGCCGGCTTTTTGACTCGCCACCATGGCGCCCACCAGATCATCGCTCTGCCCGGCATCTACGGATGCCATTAATTTTGACGCGACATTCTGCTGTTCATTGACGCGTCCGACCACATCCCGCATGGCATCGGTAAATGATGCTCCCGACAGATCATTGGATTCGATAGAAGGGGTCTGGCTTGCGACACGCTGCATCTCCTGCATCTGCTGCAGTAGTGTCACTTGTGATGACATCATCTGAATCTTCACTCTTTATCCCTCTGCTTGAATCTGCTGTTCAATATCAATGCCTTGCTCACGCATCGCCGCAAGCTTGTAGCGCAATGCCCGGGTTGTCATGCCCAGTGCATCGGCTGTGCGGGTACGATGGCCACGAAAGCGGCGCAAGGTCTCTAATACAAATTGGAACTCGGCATGCCGCCGGGTTTCACTCAAACCCTCCGGAACATGCCACCCCCCTGATTCAACCATTTCTGGCTCTGCCGCACAGTGTGGCAGCATCAGATCGACCGCTTGAATATGCAAACCACGCGCCATAATTAATGACCGTTGAATGACATTATCCAGCTCTCGTACATTTCCTGGCCATTCATATGACAGCAATAGCTGACAGGCACGTTCACTCAGGCGATAGCCCCGCTGGGATGCATAACGTTCAATAAAGTAGTTGGCCAGCGGAATAATATCGTCAGGGCGCTCCCGCAATGCGGGCCAATTCATCGGCAATACATCCAGACGATAGAAAAGGTCTTCACGAAACAGTCCATCGGCAACCAGTTTGCGCAGATCTTTATTGCTGGCGGCAATGATTCGAACATCAAGAGCAATCGTTTGATTGCTGCCAAGTCGCTCAACTTCTTTTTCTTGCAGCACCCGTAATAATTTTGCCTGCAGGTTCAAAGGAAGCTCTGATATTTCATCCAGCAACAAGGTTCCCCCCTGTGCCAACTCAAATTTGCCGGGCTGGGCAGAAACAGCACCGGTAAATGCACCTTTATTGTGGCCAAAAAGAATTGACTCAAGCATTGCCTCAGGAATGGCTGCACAATTAATCGCCAAAAATGGTTTTTCCGCTCGAGCAGACATTTCGTGAATATAACGGGCCAACCGCTCTTTACCGGTTCCTGACTCACCACCGATCAGAATGGTGGCAGATGTTTTGGCTGCTCGTCGGGCCAGTTGCAATACCTGCAGGCTCATGGGAGAAACGGCGATAAGATTGGGGATTGCCTGACGAAGGCGTAAAGCACCACGGACAGCATCGAGCAATTGCTGGGGACAGAAGGGTTTGACTATATAGTCGATAGCTCCGGCACACATGGCCTCAGCAGCAATGGCTGCCTGATGTTCATTGACAATGATGACACAATCGAGACCATTGAATTCACGCAGAATACGCGGCCCGAGCTCGGTCATGGCATCCATATCAAGCAGGATCAAATTGACATTATCATCAGCGATAATGCCCTTTGATTGTTTAACAGAATTTACACTTGATACCCTGAATCCCTCTGTGGACAAGGCCTGTTTGACATCATTTTCAGCCGTTAATACTGGCTGTATCAATAATATATGTGGTGTGGAACTGCGACTACACACCCCGACTGTTGTATTTATGGATAATCCCGAAAACATAGAAGTCTGACACCTGTTACAGTGGATAGAACAATCAATAAAAATGGAGAGTCAGACACAAAGACGCGGTACAAAATCACACCAAAAAAGGCGTGATTTTGTTTAGAGATGGTATCAAGGATATGTCCAGATACACCTTGGTAACCCCGCTGTCATTAGCTTTCCTGCTGTTAGACCGGAGGCTTTGCGTCCTGACTTTTCAGTTCAGTTTGCCCTTATCATGTGATAGTCCGGAACCGGACGACACGGCCAGAATGTTCAATTGGCCGTGAAGTAACACATTGTATTGTCTTTTTTGTTATTTATATTGCACACATTGCTGCGTCAAATTTCGCCACATAATATAGTATTCATACGGCAATTCAAGCCAAATGCGGAAAAATCACTTCCCTTCAGGATATTAATTAAGCACATATCAACCCAGCGTACCAATTACTTCCACACGTAACTCTTCCGGTATTTCGTTATAAGAAAGCACTTTGAGTCCCTTTGAAAATGATCGGGCATAACGGGCTATTAATGGTCTTAGTTGAGGCATAACAACCAACACAGGGGCATGTCCCAACTGCTGCAACTGCTCCTTCACCAACGGCATATTTTGCTGCAATTGGGCCAGCAATTGCGGATCGACCGGGAAGCTGTCCAGCTGGATTTTGCCCTGCTGTTGTGACTGATTCATTGCAGCCAGCAATGTCTGCTCAAGGCGATCATCCAGCGTAAACGTAGCCAGCACATCGCGATTACCAATGGCCTGCCGTACAATCTGGCGCTTCAAGGCACAGCGCACATCGGATGCCAGCAAGACAGGGTCTTTGGTTAGCTCGCTCGCATCCAGCAGCGTCGTGGCAACGGTTCGTATATCGGTAAGACTGACCTGCTCCTTTAGCAATTGACGAAACACTCTCAATTGCTGCATTTGGGTCAGCGCCAGATTCAGCTCTTCAGCCAACCGGGGGGACTGACTGGCGAGATATTGGCCCAGTTTGCCAACTTCATCGTGACCAAACAGTGCATCAAGTTGTTCACGCAACAGCTTGCTGGCGTGAGTGGCAATCACGGTGGCCGAATCCACCACCGAGTAACCAAGATTAAGGGCCTTGGCCTTTTGCTCCGGGGAGATCCAGACCGCACTCATGCCGTAGGCCGGGTCCTGGGTCAACTCGCCATCTATCGCGCCATAGGTCTCACCACTGCTGATCGCCATCAAGCGCTGGCAATCCACATTCCCCATCGCCAACGCGACACCGGACAACTTGATCCGGTACTGATCCGGCTGCAACTGCAGATTGTCGCGCACCCGAATCTCGGGGAGCAGAAAACCGTACTGCTCGGAGAGGGTTTTGCGGATCCCGCGCACTCGTGCAAGCAGTTCAGCCCCTTTATCCGTTTCAGCCAATGGCACCAGACGATAACCAAGCTCGATGGCGACTGTATCGACTGGCGGCAAATCCTGCCACTCCAGTGCCTGCTGTTCAGGCTGAATCATTTGACGAGTCAGCTCTTGCGCTGCATCCAGATCCGGCACATTGGCGGCTCGTTTGCTGACACTCCAGCCAGTCCAGGCCAGTACAGCTGCGAAACTGAGGAATGCGAGCATCGGCATCCCGGGCACCAGACCCAGGATCAGCATGATGGTTGCAGAGGTATAGATAACGCGAGGCGATGCCAGGATCTGCTGACCTACCTGATCAGCCATCTCACCCTCATCGCTGACCCGAGTCACGATAATAGCCGCAGCAGTCGACATCAGCAGGGACGGGATCTGGGCAACCAGACCATCACCAATGGTCAGCAGTGCATAGCGCTGGAAGGCCTCCGCGACGGGCAAGGCATGCTGGAAGATACCGATGGCCAACCCACCCACCAGGTTGATGATCAGCACCAACATGCCAGCTATCGCGTCACCACGAACGAACTTGGAAGCACCATCCATTGCACCATAGAAGTCCGCCTCGCGCGCGATCTCCTCACGGCGAGCCCTGGCCTGATGCTGATCCATGGTGCCGGCATTCAAGTCGGCATCGATGGCCATCTGCTTGCCGGGCATAGCATCCAGAGTGAAGCGGGCGGATACTTCCGAAATCCGCTCACCACCCTTGGTGATCACCACAAAGTTGATGATCATCAAGATCACGAAGACCACCAGACCGACGACATAGTTGCCACCGATCACGACTTCACCGAATGCCTGGATGACCTTACCGGCTGCTTCATGCCCTTCGTGACCGTGCAGCAACACCACCCGGGTAGAGGCCACGTTCAGCGACAGCCGCATCAGGGTGGCAACCAGCAACACAGTTGGGAATACCGAGAAATCGAGTGGTCTGCGGGCCGAGACGGATACCAGCAACACCAGAACCGCCAACACGATGTTGAAGGTAAAGAGCGCATCCAGCAGCCAACCGGGCAGAGGCAGGATCATCATGGCCAGAATGGCCAATAACATCAGCGGAATTGCGGTATAGGATTGGGTGAATACACGCCAGTTCACAACTTACCTCTCAGGTTGACGTAACTCGGGCGGTACATATAACGGGGCAAGAGGGGTCGGTTTCCTCCCCTTGCCTGCCTCATACGCCCTTAACTGCAATACATGGTTCAATACATAGGCAACTGCCGTGTACAGCCCTGCGGGGACTTCCTGATCCACCCTGGTCGAGTGATAGATGGCTCGCGTCAACTCGGGCAAGCTCATCACCATCTTGTCATGCTGCTTGGCAACCTGACGGATCCGCTCGGCCATACTGTCGACCCCTTTGGCAATCACGAAAGGGGCATTGGCACGAGTCGCATCATATTTTATGGCCACCGCATAATGGGTCGGGTTAACGATAATCACATCCGCCTGCGGTACCCGCTGCTCGATGCGCGCGCGGGCAAGCATTCCCTGCACCTGGCGGATCTTGGCTTTGATTTCGGGACGCCCTTCGCTGTTCTTGTGCTCATCCTTGACCTCTTGCTTGGTCATCATGAGCTGCTTGTTGAGCGACCAGCGCTGATAGGGCACATCCAGCACGGCAATCAGCATCTGTACGCTCCCCAGCAGAATAAATGCCTGGGAGAGGATTCGTAGCGCCTGTTCGAGGGCCGCCTGAGGAGGCATCCGGTTCATCATCAACAAGGAAGGCCATTGATGATTTAGCATCAACGCCAGCGTACCGCCGATCAGCGTCACCTTGAGCAGTGACTTCAGCAACTCCATCAGGCTGTTCTTGGAGAACATCCGCCCCAGCCCCTTCAAAGGGTTCATCTTCTCGCCACTGGGTAGCAGCTTTTTCCAGGTCAACGCCATACCGCTCGGCACTATGCTGAGCAACACCAGCATCAGAGCCAGAAAACCAAACAGGGGCAGCAGCACCCACAGCATGTTTATGAGCGCTTCACCCAACCAATGGATCATCATCTGCGGGTCACGGGCACCTTGCCAGTCAAAACGCTGCGGACGCTTCATCAACTCGGCAAAGAACTGGCCAAACCCCGGCACCATCCACTGCATCACCAACCCGCCAAGCAGCAGCAAACCGGCAGAACTGAGCTCTTTTGAGCGAGCGATCTGCCCCTCATCTCTCGCTTTCTGGCGTTTCTGGCTGGAGGCCTCTTCGGTTTTGTCCTGCGCGCTGTTTTGACTCATGGCGGGGTCAAGCCTCGCAGCTGTTCAAGCACATGGGTCACCAAATCCAGATAACGGGAGGGCACACCACTGATGGAGAGTGCCATGGTGAGCAACCCGAGCAACAGGGTCATGGGAAAACCGAGAGAGAAGATATTGAGCGAAGGGGCGGTCCGGTTCATCACCCCGAAGGTCAGGTTAACCATCAACATGGCAACAACGGCAGGCAACGTCAGCAACAGGGCGGCACCGATAGACCAGCCAAACAACCCGATCACACCTTTCATATCGATCAGATCCAGAGATGAACCCGGCGGCCAGCTACGCAGACTCTGCACCAGAATATCCAGTACCACCAGGTGGCCATTTAGCCCCAGGAACAGCAAGGCACAGAACACCATCATGACCTGACTGATGATGGGGGCAGAATCCCCATTGACCGGATCATTCATCACCGCCATCGAGAGCCCCATCTGCATGGAGAGGATCTGCCCAGCAGTGGTCATCACCATATAGAGCAGCTGGACACACAGACCAAACAGCAAACCAAACAGCAGCTGCTCCACCGCCAGGACCAGCGCACCGGCACTGAAAGGATCGACAACCGGCATATCCTTCATCATGGGGGCGAGCAGCAGGCTGATAATAAACGCCAGCATCAGGCGAACTTGCGCAGGCACCCGGGTATCCCCAAAGACCGGCATCACCCAGAATGCCATACCGATCCGGATAAACGGCCACCACCACTGTCCCAACCATGCGGTCAGGTCAGCAGCACTGAGGGACAGCAGCGAATTCATCCGATAAACCCGGGAATTTTAAGAAAAAGATCCTGGAACAAGGTGGTTATCTGCGACAACAGCCAGTTACCCGTAAAGATAAGGGTCATCAGAGTCACGATAAAACGGGGAAGAAAACTGAGCGTCTGCTCCTGGATCTGGGTGGCCGCCTGAAAAATACTGACTACCAAACCTACGATCAGGCCCGGTACAATCAGCACCGAGACCATGGTCACCACCAGATTGACCGCGCCACCAACCAGGGCAACGCTCTGCTCAGGGGTCATATCAGCCTCCCCCACCAAAGCTGGCAGCCAAAGTGCCGACGGTCATCGACCAGCCATCGACCAGCACAAACACCATCAGTTTGAAGGGTAACGAGATGATCAGCGGTGAGAGCATCATCATCCCCATCGCCATCAAGACGCTGGCGACCACCAAGTCAATCACCAGAAAGGGGATAAACAGCATAAAGCCAATCTGAAATGCGGTATTCAACTCACTCAAGACAAACGCGGGCAACAGCACACCGAAAGGTACATCCTCTTTAGCGACCGTAGTTGGTTCGCCAGAGATGCGCAGCATCTGCTCCAGATCCGGTTCACGGGTCTGGGCCAGCATGAATTTGCGCAGGGGTTTTTCTGCCTTGGCGATCCCCTCTGACAGGGTTATTTCATTCTGGTCATAAGGGACAAATGCATTCTGATACATATCCGTCCAGACCGGACGCATAATCACCACAGTCAGGATGAGGCTGATGCCGATCAGCACCCGGTTGGGAGGACTCTGCTGCAGGCCAAGTGCCTGTCTCAATATGGCCAGCACGATGATGATCCGGGTAAAACTGGTCATCATCAGTAACAAGGTCGGAAGCAGACCCAACAGGGTCATGAAGAAGAGGATCTGCAACTTGATGTTGTAGTCCTCGCCCCCTGAAGCGCCTGGCGATACCGAGAACAGGGTCATGTCCGCCCCCCAGCCGGGCAGCGAAACTAACAGCAGCGTCAGCAGCAGATAGCGCATCAGTCGTCCATGCCGCCCAGCAGGTTGGTATCGATGACATCGACCAGGCGCAGACCATATTTGCCATTCACGACGACGACTTCGCCCTTGGCAAGCAGACGGCCATTCACCCGCACATCCAGCGGTTCACCCGCCAGCTTGTCCAGCTCAATGACAGCCCCCTCCTCGACGCGCATCAAATCGCCCAGCGGCACTTCGGTACTGGCCACTTCCAGCGTCACCTTGACCGGGATCTGGCGAAAGAAGGAGAGATCCCGCTGTTTGCTGCTACTGGTGGGGGCCAAGTAGTCTGCAGCGCTAGGCATGCTGATGTCGTCACCAAACAGTTGATCCAGTCCATCCAGATCAAGCGGATCATTCATATTGTGCTCGCTCATGATTCAATTTACTCCTCTACAACCGTCGCAACCTGATAGACCAGGCTGCCTTTGTGTTCTGCGATTCGTCCACTGAAGCAGGGGCGGCTGCCAATCAGTGCTGGCACAACTTCAGGCAAGTCCAGTGACAGCACATCACCCACCTTGAGACACTCGAGATCCGCCAGCGTCATGGACAACTGGCCCATCACCACCCGCAGCCGTACCGGGACATGAGTCAGAGCCTGTTCCAGCTGACCTTGCGGCAATGAATGACTGACCTGAGAAATAGACTCCTCGGGGGGAAGCAACCACATCTGCCAGTGATGCGTGCAATTACCTGCCTGCAGGGTTGCCTGCGTGGTCCAGAGCTGACGGTGGGCGATGGAATCCCGCGGCACGACATGCAACTGCCACTTCAGATCCCCCAACCCCAGACAAGCACACCAGATATCAACCTGATACTGGCAAAGCCGCAATAACAGCCGCTGTTCGGTATCGGTCAGCCCTTTGCCAGACTGAACATGCTCCTCGTTTTGCTGCAAGGTGCCGCCGAAAAAGAGGACCGCCAGACGATAGATGACCAGAGGTGCGATCGAGAAATAGACGGCGCGCTGTGGTTCAAGCGGACTTCTCGCTTCGACCCAGATATCAGCGCCATCAGTCTCTGCCGGACCGGAAAAGGCGAACTCGCCATAATTCAGTTCGCACTCCGCACTATTGAACAGCTGGGCCATACAACTCGCAGCTTGCAGGGAAAATGTGCTCAACTGGCCATTAACCTGCTTCAAACGGGCGTGGTTTAACCGCTCGACACCCAACAGATCATAATGAGGCAGGGTTCTGCCACGTTCTGCGCTAAGCAGCCGGGAAGGTGTGAGCATTGCGCTGCTTGATGACATTAATAATCCACCTTAACCATTTCATCTCGCCTTACTGCCACAGGGTCGCTCATCAGGCCAGCAGTGTGATAGATACAGACAGTCCAGCCGACGTATATCGACCAAAAAGGGTGAGAACTTTATTACAAATTCCAGAAAGCCGCCATCGGTGCATCTCGGCGTGAATAATAAAAATCCCGGTGCCGTTAGGCACCGGGATTTTAGCGTGACGATTCACGCGGAATGAGGTCGGAGTCGGCCTGTAAGCCGGGTTCTGTACCGGGTTGCCCCGGGTAGCAATCATTCCTCTAGGCCAGCAATCGCTCGCTGGCTCAAGCAACCTACCCGCCCCCAACGCGGGCCGCGCCAATAGGGGCCTATTTGGTCTTGCTTCGGGTGGAGTTTACCGTGCCACGAACTGTTGCCAGTCGCGCGGTGCGCTCTTACCGCACCCTTTCACCCTTACCTGATCCCTTGCGGGCCATCGGCGGTCTGCTCTCTGTTGCACTGGTCGTAGGCTCACGCCCCCCAGGCGTTACCTGGCACCCTGCCCTGTGAAGCCCGGACTTTCCTCCCCTCCGCCCGTCTGTCCCGAGGGACACAACGACGAAGCAGCGATTGCCCAGCCAACTCCGAGGCGCGGATTATAGCCTTGCGATACGCACGGGGTAAACCGGCAATTCCCGTTTACAGCCATTTATCGCGCTTTGGCCCCCGTTTACAGGCTGACTGATTATCGATACAAGGGATTGCTCAGGTCAAAAAACAGTCTGACAACCTATTAACCGACTCAATAGTGCTCGAGACCGTATTTATAGAGGGCATTCTTCTTCACGCCATGGATCTCGGCGGTCAGGGTGGCCGCTTTTTTCAGTGGCAGCTCGGTTACAAGCAGACCCAGAGTACGGATCGCCTCGGCGGGCAGATCCTCTTCTTCTTTGGAGGCGCCAGCCACGACCAGCACGATCTCGCCGCGGCAGCGGTTCTCATCTTCACCAAGCCAGGCCAGCATTTCAGAGGCAGGCAGACCATGGATTGACTCGAAGGTCTTGGTCAGCTCGCGGCACACCACCACCTGACGCTCGCCGAGAATGCGAGCAATCGCTTCCACTGTATCCTGCACACGACGCGGTGATTCGTAAAACACCAGCGAGCGGGTGTCTTCAATAACGGCTTGCAGGCGATCGTCACGTCCCTTGCTCTTGGCGGGCAGGAAGCCTTCAAAGGCAAAGCGATCGGTGGGCAGACCGGCCGCGCTCAGGGCGGTAATGGCGGCACAGGGACCGGGCAGCGGCACCACCTTGACCCCGGCTTCACGACAGCGGGTGACCAAGTGATAACCGGGGTCGCTGATGAGCGGGGTGCCGGCATCGGAGACCAGCGCAACACTCTTGCCCTCTTTGATCCGGCCGATCAGCACATCGGCTTTCTGCTGCTCGTTGTGATCGTGCAGGGCGAAGGTCTGCACCGAGATTTGGTAGTGGCTGAGCAGGATACCGGTATGACGGGTATCTTCAGCTGCCACCAGATCGACACTGCGTAAAATGTCCAATGCACGCTGGGTGATGTCCGCCAGATTGCCGATCGGAGTGGGGACTATATACAGGGTTGGGATGTCACTCATGGGATCTCCGAGTGCCCCGACAATTGTGTCGCCATATTGGCCCGTTTACACTATGGGGAACTTCAACACTGGTCGGGGAATGAACTTGAACCGGGTTACAAAGCAGCTAAGTGTATCACGACTCTTCGGCATCATACTCGCGGCAGTACTGCTCGCCGCCTGTGCGTCGGAGCCCAATCAACCGTCAGGGCAGTCAGGCATGCCCTCTGCGTTCTCCAATCTGACCAAGAATGCCCAGTGGTATCTTGAGCAGGTGGACCCCGCCAAGCCGGCCGAGGCCTTTACCTGGCAGATGCTGGCGGCACGCAGCTATCTGGCGCTGGGCCAGGCCAAACCGGCCTCGGCACTGTTCCAGCAATTGCAGAAGCAGGCCAAGGATCCCGTTCAGAAGGCGCAGTTGCAACTACTGCAAGCCCATCTGTTGCTGGCGCAAGGCCACGCCAATCAGGCGCTGATCCTGCTGGAAGGCAAACCTGAGGTGGTGCTGGATGCCGATACCCAGAAGGATTGGTATCGCCAGCGCGTAGTGCTGCAGCTCGACATCAACAACAAGTTTGGCGCAGCCAAGTCGTTGATTGCACTGGAGCCCTACCTCAATCAGAGCGAGCAGGCGACCAACCATCAGCAAATCTGGTCGTTGCTCAAAAGCATGACCCCCTCCACCCTGCAAGCGCTAGAAGAGGCCCAAGCACCTGACGTGACCACCGGCTGGTTGCGACTGGCGGCACTGGTCAACGAGTTTGGCGCCCAGCCAAACCTGCTGGCCCGTCAGCTGGCAGGCTGGAAGCGCGACTTCCCCAACCATCCGGCTCAGAAGGATATGCCGGCAGGATTGGGCGATCTCGCCGCAACTGCCAGCACCTCGGTGCAACAGATCGCTGTGCTGCTGCCCCTCTCCGGCAATCTGGAGCCGCAGGGCGCCGCCATCCGTAACGGTATGCTGATGTCTTATAAGGAAAATCAGGGGCAATTCACCCTGAACTTCTACGACACCCAGAGCAAGTCGACCGGCGACCTTTACAAGCAGGCGATTCAGGAAGGGGCAGACATGATCATCGGCCCGCTGCTGAAAGACCGGGTCGAGGAGCTGCTCAAGGCCAATCCGACCGTGCCGGTACTGGCGCTCAATGAGCTGGACAAGCCAGTCGTCAACGACACCACCTACTACTTCTCCCTCTCTGCCGCCGCAGATGCCGCGCAGGCAGCGCAGTACCTCTACACCCAGGGCTACCGCAAACCGCTGCTGATCGCCGCCCAGGGGCGGATCGGTTACAGCAGTATCAAGGCGTTCGAGCAGAGCTGGGCCACCCTGAGCCAGGATAAACCGGTCGTTGCCACCTTCGGTGCCCGCAACGAAGTACAGGGGATGGTCAAGAATGCTCTGAGCGGCCGCTCTACCGCCCGTGCCGGTGAAGTGGTGCAACTCTCTGATGCCGCACCACGCAGCATCGATGCCGTTTATGTGGTGGCCAACAGCCTGGAAACCCGGATGATCAAGCCCTACGTGGATGTCTCGGTCAATCCGATGGGCAGCCTGCCCATCTACACCAGCTCCCGTGGCTACGACAGCGCAGCCACCGAGGTCGCCTCCGAGCTCAACGGCATGCATATCGCCGATATGCCGCTGCTGCTGGGCGGCTACGAGAAACAGCGCGAGCAGATCGCCCTGCTCTGGCCGCAGACTCAGGGTGACCTGCTGCGTCTGTTTGCCATGGGCTACGATGCCGTCAGTCTGGCTGAGAACCTGCAGCAGATGCGCAAGGTGGGCGGCATGCAGCAGGCCGGCATGAGCGGTCAGCTGAGCGTGGATGCCCAGGGCAATATCGTACGTATGCTGAGCTGGGGTACTTACCAGAACGGCAAACTGGTCGACGAGAACGCCGTTCAGCAACTGGAGGAGCCCTCCAATGAAGGAACTATGGAAACGGATGCGCCAGCAGTTGCCGAGCCTGTTCCCCTCACCAACGAGCAAGGGACAGCACTTTGAACAAGTCGCTGAACGCTGGTTGCAGGCCCGGGGCCTGCAACCGGTAGCTCGCAACTACCGCTGTCGTGGCGGTGAAATAGATCTCATCATGCACCAGGGCCAGACCCTGGTGTTTGTTGAGGTGCGCTACCGGGCCACCGGCAGCCATGGCGGGGCCGCCAGCTCGGTCACCCGCAGCAAACAGCACAAGATCATGCTGGCAGCGCGCCACTATTTGAAGCAACATGCCATCAACGAGGCCAATCAGGCCTGCCGATTCGATGTGATTGCGTTCGAGGGCGACCAGCCAGCCTGGATCCAGAACGCATTTTAAGAGGACCCTATGACTGACCGCATCAAAGAGAACTACACCGAAAGCATCCAGACCAAGATAGCCGCCGCCGAGGCTCTGCCGGATGCCATCCATACTGCAGCCCAGATGATCACCATCTGCCTGCTCAATGGCCACAAGGTGCTGGCATGCGGTAACGGTCCTTCTGCCGCACTCGCGCAACTGTTCATCTCCGAGCTGGTCAACTGCTACGAGACCCAGCGCCCCTCCCTGCCCGGCATGGCCCTGACCCCGGACATGGCGACCATCAGCGCCATCGCCACCGATCACGGTTTTGAAGAGGTCTACGCCAAGCAGATCCGCGCGCTGGGCCAGCCTGGCGACATTCTGGTGGTCATCACCACCTCCGGCCACAGCCGCAGCCTGATCAAGGCCGCCGAGGCTGCCCTCTCCCGTGACATGACCATAGTGGTGCTGAGCGGGGGGGACGGTGGAGAAATGGCAGGTCTGCTCGGCCCGAACGATGTGGAGATCCGTGTTCCTTCCGCCCGTCGCCCTCGCATTCTGGAAGTGAACCTGTTGACCCTGCACTGCCTGTGTGATCTCATCGACCAGACACTTTTCCCGCAACAGGAAGATTGAAACCATGAAAAAGCACACTATCCTGCTCGGTCTGCTGGTTAGCACCCTGCTGCTGCAAGGCTGCGCAGCCCTGGTTGTTGGCGGCGCAGCAGGGACTGCCAAGGCCTCTGGCGATCGCCGGACGCTTGGCGCGCAGTGGGATGACCAGACCATCGAGCTGAAAGCGGCCAATCTGCTGGCCGACAACAAACCCCTCAGCGCAGCCAGCAAGATCAGCGTCTACAGCAACAATGGCCGCGTCCTGCTGGTCGGACAGACACCTTCTGACGTTTACAAGATTGAGGCGGGCAAAATTGTCAGTCGCATCGAAGGGGTTCGCCACGTTTACAACGAATTGCGCATCGGCCAACCAGCCAGTTTCACCACTCGCAGCAATGACTCCTGGATCACCTCCAAGGTGAAAGCCGATATGTTCGGCACCAAGAACTTCGACAGCACCAAGGTCAAGGTGGTCACCGAGAACAGCGAGGTGTTCCTGATTGGTCTGGTGACTCGCCAGGAGGGAGAGCAGGCAGTCAACATCGCTCGCCATGTCACCGGCGTGAAGCGCGTGATCAAGGCCTTCGAGTTCGCCCAGAACTAAGCTCGACCGTACATAAAAAAACGCAGCCAATCGGCTGCGTTTTTTATTTGATCACCTTCAGGGTCGGACGACCGCTTGGACGCGGCGGTTCCGGCTCAGGCTCCACCGGCGCTTCAGCCTGCTCCAGCCAGATATCGTAACCCGGCTCAGGCGGGAACATGGTGCCCACGCCGTTCTCCCGGGCATGGATAGCCAGCACTGCCGCCATCGGGATGTAAACCTGCTGGGAGACGCCGCCAAAGCGGGCACTGAAGCTGATAGCCTCGTTATCCATGTGAAATTGCATCACGGCTCGGGGCGCGATATTCAGCACAATTTGCCCGTCCTGAGCAAACTGCATCGGCACCATCACATGGGGAATGTTGACGTTGACCACCAGATGAGGGGTCAGATCGTTGTCCAGCAACCAGTCAAAGAACGCCCGTAACAAGTACGGGCGGCTCGGTGTCATTGTCGGTTCCATGCTCATACGCCAGCACGGATCTCGCGTTCGGCTTCGGTCAGGGAAGCCTGGAAGGACTCACGCTCGAACAGACGAACCATGTAGGCCTTCAGCTCTTTGGCACCACGACCGGTCAGGTCGATACCAAGACTCGGCAGACGCCACAGCAGCGGTGCCATGTAGCAATCCACCAGACCGAACTCTTCGCTCATGAAATAGGGCATTTCACCGAAGATCGGCGCGATGGCCAGCAGGTTGTTACGCAGTTCGTTGCGTGCCGCTTCAGCATCGGTACCGGCCATGATCTTGTCGGCCAGGGAGTACCAGTCCAGCTCGATGCGGTGCATCATCAGACGGCTGTTACCACGGGCAACCGGGTAAACAGGCATCAGGGGCGGATGCGGGAAGCGCTCGTCCAGATACTCCATGATGATGCGCGAGGTGTAGAGTGCCAGCTCACGATCAACCAGGGTCGGTACAGAGTTGTACGGGTTCAGCTCGGCCAGCTCATCCGGCAGATTGGCTGGATCAACCTGGCAGATATCCACGCTAACACCCTTCTCCGCCAGGACAATACGCACCTGATGGCTGAACATATCGTTGGCACCGGAAAACAGCGTCATTACCGAACGCTTATTGGCAGCTACAGCCATTGAACCCTCCCGTCATTAAAAAGCAGAAACGGCAATGAAGCATCTTGGTCTTCATTGCCGTGCATTATAATACCCGTATCTGGTCGCTTAGTGAACGTCGCGCCAGAATTCCTTCTTCAACAGCACAGTGAAGATGAAGAAGATCACGATGAAACCAAGCACCCAGAAGCCCATGCGTTCACGCTCCTGTTGTACCGGTTCAGCCGAGTAGACCAAGAAGTTTACCAGATCCAGTACCGTCTGATCATACTCTTCGTCATCCATTTCACCATTACCGTCAGATTTGATGCTGACAACCTGCTGGGTCTCGACTCCATCGACCGTGTGAGTGACGAACTCGGCACGGGGGGTTCCCTGCAACGGTTCCAGCACATGGGGCATGCCCACGGACGGGAACACGGCGTTGTTCACCCCGAATGGACGGGTCTCGTCCACGTAGAAGGAACGCAGATAGGTGTAGATCCAGTCTGCACCGCGCACCCGGGCAACCAGCGTCAGATCGGGGGGCGGTGCACCAAACCACTTGGCGGCATCCTTCTCTGACATTGCGCTCTTCATCAGATCACCGACCTTTGCGCCGGTGAAAATCAGGTTCTCTTTCATCAAATCTTCGGGGATCCCGAGATCTTCTGCGACCCGGTTATAGCGCTGATACTGGGTAGAATGGCATCCGGCGCAATAGTTCATGAAGGTGGCAGCTCCACGTTGCAGGGATGCCTTGTCGCTCAGATCATAATTGGCTTTGTCCAGATGCACGGCCCCGGTGTTGGCAAACACCAGTGATGGCAGCAGGGTCAGCACTGCAAATATTATTTTATTCATTTAAATGTAACCCTCTCCGGCAGCGGCTTGGTGCGTTCGTTTTTGCTGTAGAAGAACAACAGCACGAAGAAACCGAAATAACCCAGGGTACAAATCTGGGCAACCAGCGTCAGGGTCGGCGTCGACGGCAGTACACCCAGCACCCCCAGGATGATAAAGCAGACCACGAACTGGGCGATGTTCAGCTTGTGCAGGGTGCTGCGATAGCGCACCGAACGCACCTTGCAGCGATCCAGCCAAGGCAGCAGGAACAGCACCACGATGGAGAGGCCCATCATGATGACGCCAAGCAGCTTGTCAGGTACCGCACGCAGAATCGCGTAGAAGGGGGTGAAGTACCACACAGGCGCGATGTGAGCAGGAGTCTTCAGGCCGTTGGCCACTTCAAAGTTCGGCTTCTCGAGGAAGTAACCCCACATATCCGGTTTGAAGAAGATGATGGCGCAGAAGAAGAACAGGAAGCCTGCCACACCGATCATGTCCTTGACGGTGAAGTAAGGGTGGAACGCCACCGCATCCAGCGGCCAGCCGTTTTCGTCCTTGTGCTTCTTGATGTCGATACCGTCCGGGTTGTTGGAGCCCACTTCGTGCAGCGCCAGAATGTGCATGGCAACCAGCATCACCAGCACCAGCGGCAACGCGATGACGTGCAGCGCGAAGAAGCGGTTCAGGGTCGCACCGGAGATCACGTAGTCACCGCGGATCCACAAGGTCAGATCGTCACCGATGACCGGAATGGCGCCAAACAGCGAGATGATGACCTGAGCCCCCCAGAATGACATCTGGCCCCAGGGCAGCAAGTAGCCCATAAAGGCCTCTGCCATCAGCACCAGGAAGATCAGCATGCCGAAGATCCACAACAGTTCACGAGGCTTCTGATAAGAGCCATAGATCATGCCGCGGAACATGTGCATGTAGACCACGATGAAGAATGCAGACGCACCGGTTGAGTGCATGTAACGCAGCAGCCAGCCGTACTCCACATCGCGCATGATGTACTCCACGGAGGCAAACGCACCTTCCGCAGAGGGGTTGTAGTTCATGGTCAACCAGATACCGGTGATGATCTGGTTGACCAGCACCAGCATGGCCAGCGAGCCGAAGAAGTACCAGAAGTTCAGGTTCTTCGGTGCCGGATACTTGGCCATGTGGTCGTTGTACATGGCCGTGAGCGGGAATCGATAATCGATCCAGCCCATCAGTTTACTCAACATGGTCAGGCCTCCTTGCCATCGGCACCGACCAGGATGGTGGTGTCATTAATGAATTGATAGGGCGGAATGACCAGGTTCAGCGGTGCAGGCACCCCCTGGAACACACGGCCGGCCATGTCGAACTTGGAGCCATGGCACGGGCAGAAGAAGCCGGACGTAACGCCCTGCACCTGCTCGCCAAAGCTGTCAGGCAGATAGGAAGGTGAACACCCCAAGTGGGTGCAAATACCGACCGCGACAAAAATTTCGGGCTTGATCGATCTGTACCCGTTATGGGCATAGTCAGGCTGCTGCGGCTCTTCAGATGAGGGATCCCGCAGCTTGTCATCATGCGCGGCCAAGGCATCCAGCGTCTGTTTGGTGCGTTTCACCACCCAGACAGGCTTGCCTCGCCACTCGACACGGATGAGCTGACCCGGTTCCAACTTGCTGATATCGACTTCAACCGGCGCACCGGCTGCTTTGGCCTTGGCGCTCGGATTCCATGACTTTATAAACGGCACTGCGGTAAACGCAGCTCCTACCCCACCAACGGCAACCGTTGACCAGGTAAGAAATCTGCGGCGACCGGTATCAACTGGCGCATTGCTCATCCAAAAACTCTCCCATGTGGACTCCGCACATTCTTATTAGTGTCCCTGTTCCCCATTTTTCCCGTGACAACAGCGGCGGAAGCTGGATTTACAATTGCCACAGAAAACAGGGGAAATTTTAAAGAAAAGATAACAACTTGACAAGAAAGAGCGGTGAGCAATGAAAACAATAAAGAAACAATTTTTTGTCTTTTGTGACGCGTGGTTAGCATTGATGTCGGTAATATTACCAATAAAAAAAGCCTGGCGGTTGCCAGGCTTTTTTGACACTCGAAAGAGTGAGTACCAAAAGCGAATTAACGCTTGGAGTACTGCGGACGCTTACGAGCTTTGTGCAGACCAACTTTCTTACGCTCAACCTTACGGGCATCACGAGTAACAAAGCCAGCTTTACGCAGTTCGGAACGCAGGGTTTCGTCGTACTGCATCAGAGCACGAGTGATACCGTGGCGGATCGCACCAGCTTGACCGGAGATGCCACCACCGTTAACGGTGATGTACAGGTCCAGTTTCTCGGTCATCTCAACCAGTTCCAGCGGCTGACGAACTACCATGCGGGCAGTCGGACGGCCGAAGTACTGCTCCAGGGAGCGCTGGTTGATTACGATCTTGCCGCTACCCGCTTTGATAAATACGCGAGCAGTGGAGCTTTTGCGACGGCCGGTACCGTAGTATTGATTTTCTGCCATGTTGCCAGTTCCCGATTAGATATCCAGTACTTGAGGTTGCTGAGCAGCATGAGCATGCTCGGCGCCTGCGTAAACTTTCAGTTTACGGAACATGGCACGGCCCAGAGGACCTTTCGGCAGCATGCCTTTGACGGCTGCTTCGATTACCATTTCCGGTTTACGCTGAATCAGCTTGTCGAAGCTGATTGACTTGATACCACCCGGGAAACCGGAGTGAGCGTGGTACATTTTGTCGGTAAATTTCTTACCGGTTACGTGTACCTTCTCAGCGTTTACAACGATGATGTAATCACCGGTGTCAACGTGCGGAGTGTACTCAGCTTTGTGCTTACCACGCAGACGAGCAGCGATCTCGGTTGCGATACGACCCAGAGTTTTACCTTCTGCGTCCACAATGTACCAGTCACGTTTTACGGTTTCTGGCTTGGCAACGAAAGTTTTCATTAAGTTAAACCCAATTACCTGTTACAGACCCAATTGCTTATGGGGGCTCTCCCACAAACAACAAACGATGGCCTACCTGTACCCCTTCGAATACAAGTAAAGCTTAAAGTGTTGCTGTCTTATCGACAGCTGTAACGTGGGCCGAGCGATTATAAGTGAAGTTGCCTTAAATATCACCTGCTAATTTCACTGCCATGAAACCAGCAAATGTCGCCCGGCCCTACCTGCCGCAGATGCCCATCCGACTGGCAGGCGCGGTATTGTGACTAAGGAAGGTGCACTCTGGCAAGGTATTCGTGCGATTGCATTTCCTGAAGCCGCGAAAGACAGCGTTTGAATTCGAAATTCAGCAGCCCTTCGCCGTAGAGTTCTGTCATGGGAACCGCTGCCGACATGATGAGTTTGACGTGCCGTTCGTAGAACTCATCGACCATGGCAATGAAGCGGCGAGCCGCGTCATCCGTGCCTGTGCCCATTGGCTGAACATTGGCCAGCAGAACAGTATGGAACAGCCTGGCCAGCTCGATATAGTCGTTCTGGGAGCGGGGAGTACAGCAAAGTTGCTCAAATTCCATATAGAGCACCCCTTCCTCCATTCCCAGCGACGTCAGCTGACGATGATTGACCTCGAACATCCCCTCGCAAGCCGTGTGCCCACCGGTTAATTGCTGAAAATAGTGGTCAAGATTGGCTTTTGCCTGCAAGTCCAGCGGGCAGTGATAAATCTCGGCTTGTTCCAGCGTACGCAGGCGATAGTCGATACCACCATCCACGTTAAGTACCTCACAATGGCGCTCGATCAGCTCGATAGCTGGCAGAAAACGGGCTCGCTGCAGCCCGTTGCGATAAAGATCCTGCGGCGGAATATTTGAAGTGGCGACCAGCACGACACCGTGACCAAACAGCTCCTGAAACAGCGTGCCAAGCAACATGGCATCGGTGATGTCGGAGACAAAAAATTCGTCGAAACAGATGATGTCTGTTTCACTGGCAAGCTTGCTGGCCACCAGCTTGAGGGGATCGGATTGCCCGCTCAGCCCCTGCAGTTCATCGTGAATGCGGTGCATGAAACGGTGGAAATGGCTGCGCATCTTGCGCGTCCCCGGCAGGCTGTCGAAAAAAGTATCCATCAGCCAGGTCTTGCCTCGGCCCACTCCACCCCACATATAGATGCCGAGGACGGGCTCCGGCGGCTTGGGCTTTTGCAGCCAACCCAGCAGCCCTCGAGATCTGGTCGGAGTCGGGCGTCGTAGCAAATCCTGATACAGTCGCTCCAGCCTGCTAATGGCCATCCCCTGCGCGGGGTCGGCCACAAAGCCGGGGCGCAGCAGATCCTGCTGGTATTTTTGCTGCGGTGTCATCCTTGAGCGCCTCTCCAAGTCCCTGAATCGAGGACAAAATGGTATCACGGCCTCAGGACGCACGGTATAGTGCCATCAAGGCATGGCGGTTATGACGACCGCATAAACCCACTCTGTTTTAGCTGTAACAAGGAGCATCTATGAGTCTGTTAACTGGGATCCTGCTGGCTGTCGCGGCCTTGATTATCGGTATCGTTCTCGGCCGTTTTTCGGTGCGTAGCCGCGATGCTGGCCGTCTCGAACAGGAACTGAAGAAGGCCCACAAGGAGCTCGAGAGTTATCAGGGCCAGATCAACACCCACTTCGCCGACAGTGCAGCCCTGATGGAGCAACTGGCCGAGCAGTATCAGACCCTCTATCGCCACATGGCCGAGCAGAGCAAATTCCTGGCCAAGGCGCAGGAACCGCTGTTCCGCGAATCATTGGTAGAAGAAACCCCTGCCAATGTGGCAGAAGAGCCGGGCGTTCCGCCTCGCGACTATGCTGGCGCCTCTTCCGGACTGCTCAAGCAACCAAACTAGTTCCTCGCGGAACTAATTGGCCAGTCCCGTGGTCTGACCTTGACGATTGCAATGCAACTTTTTCTGGGAGCTGTTTTTCATATGCGTAAACCTCTTTCCATGCTCAGTGTGCTAGCCCTCAGTGTCGGTATCGCCATGTCTGCGGCCCCCGCTCAGGCTGCACTGCCTTCCCTGTTAGGTTCAAATCAGGAGATGCCAAGCCTGGCGCCTGTTCTCGAACAGGTCACACCGGCGGTGGTCAATATCTCGGTTTCTGGCAAAAAAATTACCCGTCAGCGTCTGCCGGAACAGTTCAAGTTCTTCTTCGGCCCCAACATGCCCGATGAACAGGTGAGCGAGCAGCCGTTCCAGGCGCTCGGCTCCGGTGTCATCGTCGATGCCAAGAAGGGTTACGTGATCACCAACGCCCACGTGGTTCACGAGGCGGACGAGATCAAGGTCAATCTGAAGGATGGTCGTGAGTACGCAGCCAAGAAGATCGGTGAAGACAAGCAGTCCGACATCGCCCTGCTGCAAATCAAGGCCGAGGATCTGGTGCAGATCAAGTTCGCCGACTCTGACGAGCTGCGGGTAGGTGACTATGCGCTGGCCATCGGCAACCCGTTTGGTCTGGGCCAGACCGTCACCTCCGGTATCGTCAGTGCGCTGGGTCGCAGCGGCCTCAACATCGAGAATCTGGAGAACTTCATCCAGACCGATGCGGCCATCAACTCCGGTAACTCCGGCGGAGCCCTGCTCAACTTGCGTGGCGAGCTGATCGGCATCAACACCGCGATTCTGGGCCCGAACGGCGGCAACATTGGCATCGGCTTTGCCATCCCCTCCAACATGGTGCGGGATCTGACCGAGCAGATCGTCAAGTACGGTGAAGTGCGTCGCGGCCAGCTGGGTATTACCGGCACCGAGCTTACCTCAGACATCGCCAAAACCTTCGGCTACAACAAGAAGGATGGTGCTTTCGTCAATCAGGTCATGCCTGATTCGGCGGCCGACAAGGCGGGCATCAAGGCAGGCGATATCATTGTCAGCATCGATGGCAAACCGGTTCGCTCCTTCGGCGAGCTGCGTGCCAAGATCGCTACCATGGGCGCTGGCAAGCAGGTCGAGCTGGGGCTGATCCGCGATGGCAAATCACAAACTGCCAAGGTGACCCTGAAGCAGGCAGATGACAGCGAAGTACGCGCCAGCGCGCTGCATCCGGCACTGGAAGGGGCCAAGCTGAGTACCACTACCGACCCGGTCTCCGGTGTCGCGGTGGCCGATATTGATCCTCGCTCTCCGGCAGCCGCTTCCGGCCTGCAGAAGGGTGACATCATCATCGGGGTCAACCGCCTGCGCATCAACACCCTGGGCGAGCTGACCAAGGCGCTCAAGAACAAGCCTGACGTGCTGGCGCTCAACATCCAGCGCGGCGACTCCTCGCTCTATCTGGTGATCCGCTAACACCCGGGTTGTTCGCCACTCTCTCCATCACCCGCGGCCTTCACCGCGGGTGATTTTTATCCATCGATAGTGTTATTCTCTGCGCGCAGCCTGTACGGATGAGAATGACATGAAAATCCCCCCTTTAGTCAGTTACTTGGGCAAGTCTGTCGGTTTTGGATTGACCGTCGCGGCGCTGCTGTTGCTGCTGTTTCCCCATTTTCGCGGTGGTGCCCAACTGCCCGGCATCATCACCAATGCCCGTGAACTGAGTTTCTCCTATGCTGCCCATCGGGCAGGCCCCGCCGTCGTCAACATCTACACCCGCAGCTTTGCCCCCAATCAGGGCAATCAGGGGGAACTGCGCCCGCAAGGGCTGGGTTCTGGCGTCATCATGAATCAGCGCGGCTATGTGCTGACCAACTACCATGTCATCGCCGATGCCGACCAGATCATCGTCGCGTTGCAGGATGGCCGGGTCTTCAGCGCCGAGCTGGTCGGCACCGATCAGCTCACCGACCTCGCCGTGCTCTATATCGAGTCAGACAACCTGCCGGTGATCCCGCAGGATCCCGAGCGACTGCCAGAAGTGGGGGATGTGGTGCTCGCCATCGGCAACCCCTACAACGTCGGCCAGACCATCACCCAGGGCATCATCAGTGCGACCGGCCGTACCGGCCTCTCCAGCATGGGACCTGACAGCAATGGCCGTCAGGATCTGCTGCAGACCGATGCCGCCATCAACGAGGGCAACTCGGGTGGCGCGCTGGTCAACGGCCGTGGCGATCTGGTGGGTATCAACACCGCCACCTATCACCTCAACGGCAATCAGGAGAGCTACGGCATCAGCTTCGCCATCCCCTACCGGCTGGCAAAACGGATCATGGATGAGCTGATCGCCAACGGCCGGGTGATCCGCGGCTACCTCGGGATCTCCAGTGTCGAGATCAACCCCATAGTCGCGCGGATGATGAACCTCGGCGACCTGCGTGGTCTGGTGGTGGAGAGTCTGGATCCCAACGGCCCGGCGGCCAAAGGCGGCCTGCAGCGAGGGGATGTGCTGCTCAAGATCAACGGAGAGGCCATCAGTGGCGTACGCAGCGCCATGGACAAGATTGTCGAGAGCCGCCCCGGCACAAAGCTGACCATCTCGGTATTCCGCTCCGGCAAGCCGCTGGAAGTGGTGGTCACCATAGAAGAAGACCTGCGCTATCAGCAGAGAACGGCCAGCTCGAGCGCCGCATCGGCCAGCTAGCGTCACTCCTTTTTATTGAGAAGGGCGGGAAACCGCCCTTTTCCATATCTGCCCTCTCGGCAACGTCTCTTACCGTGAGATGACTCACAGTTTCCCGCAACGCTTGCCCTGCCCCCGCCCCCCGATTTGTGCGCTACCGATCACACAAAACCAGCTTCAATAAACACTCTCTTTACCTTTTCAGTATCCAAACGATTACTTCTGGGCCATTTCCTCAGGAATTTCCGCTTCGAATCGGAAAAACGCTGCCTCCTCCACATCGACGCGCAGGCTTAGGGTAACGCCATACCTTCTGCCAGCCTTGGAGAGCAGACATTGCAAACAGAGACTCACGACCAGACCCTGACCCCGAACAGCCCGGAGTTGCTGCGCCAGACCGATCATATCCTCGCGCGCATTTATCCCCTGCTGGCCGAACAGGGCATCATCCCCAACGAGGTGCAACGGCAGATGCTGGCCTCACATGTCAAAGCCATGGTGTGGCGCTCCCACAGTGGCGAGCCCCTGCCGGAGGTTGACCTCAGCCTGTTTGAAGAGATCTCCCCCCTCTCACTGCGTCTCGCCGAACAGGTCGTCAGCTGGCTGGATCAGCTTGCTTATGAGGAGGCACACCTCTTGTCCGTCCATTTTGAAGTCGCCAAAGAAAACGAACTCAGCTCGGTGCAGAACCCGTAACTCAAGGAGAAATCGATATGACAGCCATCAAACTCGTGATCGGAGACCGTCTCGGCAAGGGTCAGAAAGTGGGCGCAGGCGCGGAAGCTGCCGGGGCCAACGTGACCATCATCCCCGGCATGGCCGCTGACATGAAGCTCGGCGACGTGATGAACAAGGAGCAGGCGGATCTCGGCATCTCCTTCTGCGGCAGCGGCGGCGCAGGGGCGATCACCGCCCAGACCAAATACGGCTACAAGTGCCGCTACGGCATGCGCTCTGTTGAAGAGGGCGTCACCGCCATCAACGAAGGGTGCGTGGTGCTGGGCTTCGGTTTCATGGACAAGGAAGAGCTGGGCCAGAAGCTGGTCGAAGCCTTCGCCAAGAAGCACGGACGCGCCTGATGAAAGAGAACTTCACCACCCAGGTCATCGTCAACGGCAAGGGGACGACCCGCCAGCAGGCGTTTGCCTCCGCCCTCAGCCAGGTGCAACCCACACTGCTCAAGGACAACCAGCAGGTACTGCTGCGTATTGAGCCGGTCGATGTACAGGTGCTCAAAGCCGAGGAGTTGGTCCGGGTGGAGAAGTTCCTGTTCTTCTTCCTGCCGCGCCAGCGCCGCGAATACCGCGTCCAGCTGGAGATCAAGGTTCAGGTCACCAGTCTGGATGTCGCCAGGGTGACGTTCACCCAGGTGTGATGCCTGCGCAGGCACAACCCCACAAGAAGGATACGTTGGATGTTTCTAATCATTTTTATCAAGTCACTCATCATTGGCGGCCTGGTTGGCGTCGGGGTGGGGACCGGCGCGGCGCGGATGTTCCACGCCCCGACCGTACAGGGCATGGGTGCCTTCCGCACCCTGGGCGAACTCAACTCCTGCGAAGGGGATCCCGCTTCCCACTTCTCGTTTGGTCTGGGCTTCTTCTTCAACGCCTGGGCCTCGACCGTGGCGGCAGGCGCCTTCACCCAGGATGTGGATCACCGCATCATCCCGCACTGGGCCACGGCGGCACTGCTGTTCAAGAATCGGGATCTCGCCACCACCCTGCACGACCCGAAAAAGATGGCCATTGCCGGCGGCATCATAGGTGCCATCGTGGTCGCCTTCCTCAACAGCACGGCGGCTGCCGTCCCGGCCGCACTGCAGGTCACTGCGGTCAAGGTGCTGGTACCGGCAGCCAACCTGCTGGTCAACACCGTCATGCCGGTGATCTTCTGGCTGGCCGCCATCGAGGCGGGCAAGAAATCCGGTTTCTGGGCCACCATCTTCGGCGGTCTGGCCCAGCTCATCATGGGCAACGCGGTACCGGGTCTGGTGCTCGGCATCCTGATCGGCAAGGGTGTGGAAGAGAGCGGTTGGAACCATGTCACCAAGGTGATGATGGCAGCCATCGTCCTGCTGTTCGTGCTGAGCGGCTTCTTCCGCGGCTTCGACATGAAACTGATTGAATCCTTCCATATGGGCGTCCCCCTGTGGCTGGAAAACGTCCATAACCTGCTGAGCGGCAAATAAGGGGTCACACCATGGATGAGAAACTGAAAAACAACTTCTGGTACGCCGACTGGTCATTCCCCATCTTCGTCGGCCTGCTCTCGGCCGGGGTCTTTGCCGGTACCCACATGTTCTATCTGTACGGGGTAGGTGCCTTCAACGAGGTAGCCTTCGTCGCCATGCTGAAAGCCGGAATGGACACGGGTGCCTACGGCGCGGTAGCCGCGTTCGGTGCCAGCTTCCTGTTCGCCCGCATCATCGAGGGATCCCTGGTGGGGATCCTGGATATCGGCGGAGCAATCCAGACCGGGGTCGGCCTCGGTGTGCCAGCCCTGCTGCTGGGAGCCGGCATCGTCTATCCGGTGGAGAACTTCGGCGCCTCGCTGGCAACCGGCATGGGGATTGGTCTGGCCATCGGCTACGTCATCATTCTGGCGCGCAAGTTCACCATCAACCAGAGCAACTCCACTTACGGTGCTGACGTGATGATGGGTGCTGGCAACAGCTCTGGCCGCTTCCTCGGCCCCCTCATCATCCTCTCCGCCATGGGCGCTTCCATCCCCATCGGTATCGGTTCCCTGCTGGGTGCGCTGCTGTTCTACGTGTGGGGCAAACCCATCACTGGTGGCGCCATTCTGGGGGCCATGCTGCTCGGCACCTTCTTCCCGGTCGCTCTTGTGTAAGTACCAGCCGCCCTGCAGGGCGGCTCGCCAGAGGTTATCAGCATGTACGACATCATCATCAGAGCGGGGCGGTTGGGAGATGGCCAGCTCGTCGATATCGCCATCAGGGAGGGCAAAATCGCCGCCATCGGCTCCCTGCCGGAGACGGCAACGGCGCAGCAGATCCTGGATCTCGGCGGCCGGGTGCATGTGAGCGCTGGCTGGATCGATGGCCACACCCACTGCTACCCCGCCTCCCCCATCTATCACGATGAGCCGGACAAGGTGGGCGTTGAGTCCGGCGTCACCACCGTCATCGACGCCGGCAGCACCGGGGCCAACGATGTGGATGACTTCCAGCAGATCGCTGCGGGTTGCAAGACCCGGGTGCATGCCCTGCTCAACATCTCCCGTATCGGTTTGCTGCGCCAGAACGAGCTGGCGGATAGCCGGGACCTCGATATGGATCTCGCCTCGGCGGCCATTCGCCGCCATCCCGACTTTATCGTCGGCATCAAGGCGCGGATGAGCGGTAGCGTGGTAGGCGAGAACGGTCTGCAACCGCTGCGCATAGCCAAGGCGCTGCAACAGGCTCACGACCAGCTGCCGCTGATGGTACACGTGGGCAACACGCCGCCGGATCTGGACGAGCTCGTCGCTCTGCTGGGGGATGGCGATCTGCTGACCCACTGCTTCAACGGCAAACCGAACCGCATCCTGACTCCGGCTGGCGAGCTGCGGGTCGCGGTGCGCGGGGCGATGCAGCGGGGCCTCTTGCTCGACATCGGCCACGGCGGCGCCAGCTTCAGCTTCGAGGTGGCGGAGCTGGCTATCCGGCAGGGGATCCTGCCCCGCACCATCAGCTCCGACATCTACTGCAAGAACCGCATCAAGGGGCCGGTCTACAGTCTGGCCCACGTGATGTCGAAGTTTCTCGCCATCGGCATGACGCTGGAGCAGGTGCTCGCCTGCGTCACCCATCAGGCCGCTGATGCCCTGCGCCTTTCCGGCAAGGGGCAGCTCGAGGTGGGCGCCGATGCCGATCTGACCCTGTTCGAGGTCACCAGCGGCCCGACCCTGTTTATGGATACCGAAGCCCAGTCCCGCAGCGGTGACCAACAACTGCAGCCTCTCGCCGCCCTGGTCGGTGGCGAACTGGTTCTGACTCACTATGGGAAATCACACCATGCCTTCTGTTTATGAGAAATATCAGCTCAAACCGGTGATCAACGCCTCCGGGCGCATGACCATTCTCGGCGTCTCCACCCCCGAGCAGGAGGTGGTCGATGCGGTCAATTTTGGCTTGGGCCACTACTTTGAGGTCAAGGATCTGGTCAACAAGACTGGCGCCTATCTGGCTGGTTTATTGGATGTGGAAGATGCGGTGGTGGTCTCCTGTGCCAGCGCCGGCATCGCCCAGTCAGTCGCCGCCATGATAGTACGCGGCGATCCCTACCGCCTCGAGCACCTGCATGCCCATCCCCATGAGGTGCCGAGTGAAATCGTGCTGCCCAAGGGGCATAACGTCAACTTCGGTGCCCCGGTCGGTACCATGGTCAATCTGGGTGGCGGCAAAGTAGTGGAAGCCGGTTACGCCAACGAATGCTCCCCGTCCCAGCTGGCAGCCGCCATCAATGCCAACACCGCTGCGATCCTCTATATCAAGTCCCACCACTGCGTGCAGAAGAGCATTCTGTCGGTGGCAGAGGCCGCCGAGGTCGCCAAGACCCACGGGCTCCCGCTCATCGTCGATGCGGCGGCAGAAGAGGATCTGCGCCTCTACTACAACCAGGGTGCGGACTTGGTCATCTACAGCGGCGCCAAGGCCATTGAAGGGCCCACCAGCGGGCTGGTGCTCGGCAAGCGTCAGTACGTGGAGTGGGTCAAACAGCAGGCCAATGGCATCGGTCGCGCCATGAAGGTGGGCAAGGAGGGTATCCTCGGCCTGACCCACGCCATCGAGCGCTATCTGGCCAAAGAGAAAGAGAGCGGAGCCGCCATGGTCGCCAAGATGAGCCCCTTCATCGAGCGCCTCAACCAGCTGCCTGGCGTCACCGCCAAGGTGGTATGGGACAGCGCAGGACGCGACATTGCCCGCACCGATATCGCTTTTGACCACCAACAGATCGGCATGACCACAGTGCAGGTCGTCAGCCGTCTGCAACAGGGCACGCCTGCCATCTACTGCCGCGGCTACAAGGCCAACGAGGGGCACATCGAGATCGATGTGCGCAGCGTCACCGTGCCCCAGCTCGACCAAATCCACTCTGCCATTGCCAACCTCGTTCAGGAGAATCGCTGATGTCCCTTACCCCCAACTACTACCGTGATCGGGTCTGTCTCAACGTGCTGGCTGGATCCAAGGAGAATGCCGTCGAGGTGTACGACGCAGCCGAAGGCCACGTGCTGGTCGGTGTGCTCTCCAAAAACTACCCGGATATTCCCTCCGCAGTTGCCGATATGAAGGAGTACGCCAAGCTTATCGACAACGCCCTCTCCATCGGGCTGGGCGCCGGCGATCCGCGCCAATCCGCCATGGTGGCCGAACTGGCCTGCCAACTGCAGCCCCAGCACGTCAACCAGGTGTTCACCGGTGTTGGTGCCAGCCGGGCGCTGCTCGGCCAGTCAGAGACACTGGTCAACGGGCTGATCTCCCCTACCGGCAGGCCGGGCATGGTGAAGATCTCCACCGGTCCACTCAGCGCCGGGCAGCCCGATGGCATCGTGCCCATCGATACCGCCATTGCCCTGCTCAAGGACATGGGCGGCAGCTCGGTCAAGTTCTTCCCCATGGGCGGGCTGGCCTGCCGCGACGAGTATCAGGCAGTGGCCGAGGCTTGTGCCCGCCACGGCTTCTGGCTGGAGCCCACCGGCGGCATCGATCTGGAGAACTTCGAGGAGATAGTGCGGATTGCGCTGGACGCCGGAGTCGAGAAGGTGATCCCTCACGTTTACAGCTCCATCATCGACAGCGCGAGCGGGCACACTCGCCCCGAGGATGTTCGCACTCTGCTGGCCATAGTGAAACGACTGTTGGCCTGATGGCAGTCACGGGCGCCGGTTTAATCACTGACCGGTGCCTGGCTTGTTGATGACCCACTTGTTAACATCGACCCTTTATCTCGCAACAGGAGTCTTGCATACCCCCTATGATCAAGCTGCCACACCCCAGGCTCCATCAACTGCTGATCCAGCTCCACGCCGAACCGCTGCCACAGGAGGAGCTGGCTCGCCGCCTCAATGTCTCCACCCGCACGGTGCGCACCGATGTGGCGACCCTCAACGAACTGATTGCCACACACGGCGCTCACCTGATCCACCAGCGTGGTAGCGGCTACCAGCTGAAAATCTACAATCAGGGACTGTTCGAGGCTCTGCTGGCGGCCCAGGGTCAGGATAGCGGCCTGCCACGCACCAGCCGGGAGCGGGTGCTGCACCTGCAGATCCTGTTATTGACGGCAGAGCAGGGGATCAAGCTCGATGAGCTGGCTGATACCTGGTATCTGAGCCGGGCGGCACTGCAGGGGGATATGGCGGAAGTCCGTGAGCAACTCAGCCACTTCAGGCTCAGCGTCGAGAGCAAACCCCGCCTGGGGATGCGCATTCAGGGGGAGGAGACGGCGATCCGGGCCTGTCTGACCCAGCTGCTCTATCAGGAGTTGCTGCACAACAACCAGTTGCAAACCTTGCTGCCCAACCTCTGCCCCAGCAAGACGATGGAGGTAGTGGGCAATCACATCCATGCCCAGCTTGCCCGACATCAGCTGCGTCTCGCTGACGAGAGCCTGCAGCAGCTCACCATCTACTGCGCCGTTGCCCTGCTGCGTCAGGCATCCGGTCACGAGTTGCGCCACTTCGCCAGCGAGGATCTGACTCTGCCGCTGCTGGCAGTATCTCGCGATATATATGCGGTATTGCCAACCCTGACGCCCCCCGTAGAGGACGAGATCACCGGTCTCGCCATCCAGATCCAGGCGCGCCTGATTGCCGATACTCCCCAGCTCAGCCCGGCGATGGCCGCCGAGAGCGAACAGCTGGTGGAGCATCTGCTGACCTACATTCATCAACACTACCCTTACGACCTGCGAGACGACCAACAGCTGCGGGCCGACCTGCAAACCCATATCAGCGCCATGCTGCTACGGGTCAAATACCAGATTGGCAACCACAACCCGCTGGCCGATCACATCAAGCAGTACTACCCCCTCGCCTACGACATCACGCTAGCGGCCATTTCGGAGTGGATCAAGCAAACCCCCTACCGATTGACCCACCACGAGATCGGCTATCTGGTGATCCATATCGGGGTCGGGCTGGAGCGCCATTACGATATCGGCTATACCCGCCGCCCGCAGGCGCTATTGCTTTGCGATGCGGGCAACGCCACCTTCCGGGTGCTGGAAGCACGCATCAAGCGGGAGTATCCCCAGTTGCAGCTGACCACGCTGGAGTCAGTGCGGGATTACGAAGGTCTGGCGCAGATCGCACAGGACTTTGTCATCAGTACCGTCAAGGTGAACGAAAAAAACGCCCCCGTGGTACTCGTTGCCCCCTTCCCGACCCAATACCAGCTGGAGCAGCTTGGCAAGCTGGTGCTGATCGACCGCACCCGACCCTACATGCTCGACAAATATTTCGATGCCGACCACTTCATGGTGGTAAAAGAACCCCTTACCCAGGCCGAACTGTTTACCCGTATCTGTGATCAGCTGGAGGCGGAAGACCTGGTGGAGAGCGGCTTCAGAGCCTCACTGCAGGAGCGGGAGCGGATCGTCTCCACCATGTTGGGAGAAGGGATCGCCCTGCCCCACTCCCTCGGTCTGCTGGCGCGCCGTACTCTGGTTTACACCGTACTGGCACCACAGGGGATCGATTGGAGCAACGGGGAAATCGCGACGCTCATCTTCGTGCTGGCCATCAGCAAGGCCGACTACGAGGAGGCGATGGGTCTCTATGACCTGTTTCTGGCACTGATGAATGAAAAAGCCAGCAGGAATCTGCTGGCTTGTCGCGATTTTGCCAGCTTCAAAGCGCTGGCGCGTACCGGTTCATAACATATAACGAGGAGTGACTACTCCTCATTGAAGCCGGAGGTGAACAGCTCCACCACGGCTGCCAGGGCCTCGACCTCTTCGGGCCCCTCAACCTGTACTTCCACCTGCCGCCCTTGCGCCGAATCCAGCATCAGCAGGCCGATGATACTGTCAGCATCGGCCTCCACACCATCTTCATTGCGCAGCAGCACGTGAGCATCGAAACCCTGCACCAGCTCGAACAGCATCATGGCTGGTCTGGCATGAATACCCAGCTTGTTTTTCACTTCAACCGAGGCGGAAACAGTCATCGGGTCGTCCTATTGGTCCGTCAGGATTGGGGGGCACTCTTGTCGAGAGTGCGGTGGCGGATCTGCACGTTCTTGCCGAGCAAACGGAATGCACTGGCCAGCCGTTCTGCAATAAAGACCGAGCGGTGCTGACCGCCGGTGCAACCGATGCCGACCGTGAGGTAGCTGCGATTGTTGCGCTCCAGATGGGGCAACCAGGTCGCCAGCATATTTTCGATCTGCTGGGTAAACAGCATCACGTCAGCTTGCGCCGAGAGGTAGTTGGCGACCGCCTCATCCTTGCCAGTGAACGGCTTGAGCTCGGGGATCCAGTGCGGATTGGGCAGGAAGCGAGCATCGAACACGAAGTCGGCATCCTTGGGAATGCCGTACTTGAAGCCGAACGACTCGAACACAAGCACCAGCTCGTTCTCTTTCTTGCCGAGTACCCGGGTCTTGATGAGCTCGCTCAGGTCATGAATGCTGAGGGTGGTGGTGTCGATGCGCAGGTCAGCGGTCGAGGAGATGGGCGCCAGCAAGTGGGTCTCCTCCCGAATCGCCTCATCCAGCGACAGCTTGTTGCGTGAGAGGGGGTGCAAACGGCGGCTCTCGCCATAGCGCTTGAGCAGGGTGCCATTGTCGGCGTCGAAGAAAAAGCTGGAGAACTCTACCCGCCCCTCATTGCGCACCTGAGCCAGTAAATTTTCCAGTTTCTCCGGATCGCTCGGCAGGTTGCGCACATCAATACTGACCGCCAGCTTGTCGTACTGGCTCTCCACCGAGACAATCAGCTGGGGCAGCAGGTTGACCGGCAGGTTGTCCACACAGTAGTAACCCAGATCTTCCAGCACTCGCAGGGCTACCGTTTTACCGGAGCCCGAACGTCCACTTACCACGATTAACTGCATCTTGTTCCCTCACGCCAAAACGGGTGTCTCATCCTTGGCCTGCTGTCAGGCCGAGGTCATGATCTGATAGAGCTCTTCGTCGCTGGTTGCCTGACGCAACTGGCGGCAAACCGCCTTGTCACCCAGCTTGGAAGCCATCAGAGAAAGGGTCTTGAGATGCTGCTTGCACTCGCTTTCCGGCACCAGCAAGGCAAACAACAGGTCAACCGGTTGATTGTCGATGGAGTCGAAAGGAATAGGATCGGCAAAGGTCATCAGGATCGCGGTTGGCGGGAACTCATCGTCAATGCGACCGTGGGGGATCGCAATACCGGCACCGATCCCGGTACTACCCATTTTTTCGCGGGCCAGCAAGCATTCAAACAGCGCCTGACGGGAGGTGCCAAGGCGTTCGGCGGCCAGCTCGCTGATGATTTCGAGGGCGCGTTTCTTGCTGGTACAAGGGACTGCACTCTTGGTGCAGTCCCGACTCAGTATGTGTTCAAGTTGCATGGTTATTTTTTATTTAACTTATCTTTGTGCTTGATGATCTGCCTGTCCAGCTTGTCGAGCAAGGTGTCTATCGCAGCATACATATCGGCATGTTCAGAGTTGGCAAACACTTCGCCACCGCTGACATGCAATTTGGCTTCCGCTATCTGGTTCAGTTTTTCCACGCTAAGCACCACATGAACATTGTTGATGTGGTCGAAGTGACGCTCGAGTTTGGCAAATTTGTTATTCACATAATCACGCAGAGCTTCGGTGATCTCGACATGGTGTCCGGTCAGGTTAATTTGCATAACATCATCCTTTTGTTTGCCTAAACCAGGCGTTTGCGCTGATTGGAAGGTGGGATAAACAAGGATTCGCGATACTTAGCGATCGTGCGTCTCGCCACCATAATACCCTGTTCGGCCAGCAAATCCGCGATCTTGCTATCACTTAACGGCTTGGCAGGATTCTCTGCCGTGACCAGCTTCTTGATGAGCGCGCGAATTGCGGTCGATGAGCACTCTCCTCCTCCTTCGGTGTTCACATGGCTGGAGAAAAAAAACTTCAATTCGAAGATACCACGGGGGGTATGCATGTACTTCTGGGTCGTCACCCGGGAGATGGTCGACTCATGCATCTCCACCGCTTCGGCGATGTCATTGAGCACCATCGGCTTCATCGCCTCTTCACCATACTCGAAAAAGCCCTGTTGCTGCTCGACAATGCAACTGGCCACTTTCAGCAGGGTGTCATTGCGACTTTCCAGGCTCTTGATGAACCACTTGGCTTCCTGCAAATGGGAGCGGATAAACTGGGTGTCGTTGCTGCTGCGGGCGTTGCGGGCCATGGCGGCATAGGTCTCGTTGACCCGAATGCGGGGGGCTGAGTCGGGATTGAGCTCGACCACCCACTTGCTGCCCTTCTTGACCACGGAGACGTCGGGGATCACGTACTGGGAGTCGCTCTGGATGATGCCGTTGCCGGGACGCGGCTCCAACAGCTGGATCAGATCCAGCACCTCCTTGAGGTCGCTCTCCTTGAGTTTTGTCTTGCGGGCGAGGGTGCGGTAATCCCGGTTGCCGAGCAGTTCCATGTGCTCGAGGATCACCTCCTTGGCCTCGTTGAGCCAGGGGGTCTGCGGGTCATACTGATCCAGCTGGATCAGCAAACACTCCTGCACAGAACGGGCAGCAATACCGACCGGATCGAAGTGCTGCACCCGCTTGAGTACCGCCTCGACCTCATCGAGTTCCACCTCTACGTCATCGCTGGTGACGGCAGCCTGGATATCCTCCAGCGCAACGGTCAGATAACCGGATTCGTCGATGGCATCGATGATGGCGAGCGCGATGGCGGCATCCACATCGCTGAACGGTGTGAGCCGCATCTGCCACAGCAGATAATCCTGCAGGTTTTCGGTGGTTTCACCCTGATAGACGCTATCTTCCCCATCGTGGATGGGGCCCGCGCTCTGGGCGGTGCCGGCAGAGTAAACCTCGTCCCAGGTGGTATCCACCGGCAACTCATCCGGCATCTGCTCCTGGGCCATGGCATCGCTGGAATCCAGCTGGCTGGCATCGACCGGCGCTTCCGGACTGGTCTCTTGCGCCTCGCTCTCTTCCTGCTCCAGCAGAGGGTTGTTTTCGAGCGCTTGCTGAATTTCCTGCTGAAGTTCCAGAGTGGAGAGCTGGAGCAGACGAATCGCTTGTTGTAATTGCGGCGTCATGGTCAGGGACTGACCGAGACGCAACTGTAATGTCGGCTTCATCTACGTCGGGATATCCTTATGTTCAGCGAGGCACTCGTCAAAGGAAATGAAGGCATGCCCCCTTACTATAGACTGAATTGATCGCCCAAATAGACGCGCTTGACCTGCTCATCGGCAAGGATGTCAGCCGGTGCACCTTCGGCAATCATCTTGCCGTGGCTGACGATATAGGCCTTCTCACATACGTCCAGAGTCTCTCTGACGTTGTGGTCGGTAATCAAGACGCCAAGGCCTCTATCTTTCAGATGCTGAATGATCTTCTTGATGTCTATCACAGAAATCGGGTCAACCCCTGCAAAGGGTTCATCCAGCAGAATAAAACGCGGTTCGGCCGCCAGCGCACGGGCAATCTCGACCCGACGGCGCTCACCGCCGGAGAGGCTCTGACCCAGGTTGTCGCGAATGTGGGTGATGTTGAACTCTTCCAGCAGTTGCTGAACCTTGTCCTCACGCTCCTCGCGACTCAACCCCTTGCGGGTCTGCATCACTCCCATCAGGTTGTCGAACACCGACAGGCGACGGAAGATGGAGGCCTCCTGCGGCAGGTAACCGATGCCATTACGCGCTCGCACATGCATGGGTTGCAAGCTGATGTCCTGATCGTCGATGGTAATGAGACCGGCATCGCGCTGTACCAGCCCCACGATCATGTAGAAGGAGGTGGTCTTGCCCGCACCGTTGGGGCCGAGCAGGCCGACAATCTGGCCGGTGCCCACTTCAAGGCTGACGTCACTCACCACCATGCGGCGCTTGTAGCTCTTCTGCAGGCCCACTGCTTTTAACACTGCCATGGCTTATTTTCCCTGCTTCTTCTGGTCGGCGGGCTTGTCGAAATTCTCTACCTGATCCGGCAGGAACACGGTTTTGACCCGCTGGCTCGGGCTCTTGCTCTCGGCGATCATCTTCTGTTTGACGATGTCGTAGCGGATCAGATCGCCATTGACCTGGCTATCTTCCTGCTTGAGCTGACCGTTGCCGGTGATGGTCACCAGACGGTTCTTCAGCTCGTAGCGGATAGTGTTGCCGTGGGCATTGACCGGCTTGCCGTTATCCAGGATCTGGAAGAAGGTGGCGGGTTTGCCGTAGGCAGTCATCACCTCGGCCCCTTTCTCACCGGAACGGGTTACTACTACCTTGTCAGCTTTGATCCGGATGGTGCCCTGATTGATGGTCACATCCTCTTCGAAGGTGATGCGGTTGTCCTGCATCTCGGCCACCTGTTTGACGGCATCGACATAGACCTTCTCGGCAAAGTCGGACTCTTTGGCAGTCACCGCACCACACAACAACAGGGCTGCGAGGGCCAGATTAGCGTTTTTCATTGAAATAGATGGCATGGCCTTGATCCAGTAACTCAAAATATTTGCGGTCCAGATGGCCCTTGAGGCCAACCCCTTGGGTCTGGAAATCCCGACCCAGAATGTTCACTTCCCGGTTGCTGCGCACATCCTGTGTCACCAGATCCAGCTCCAGATAGGGGGTATCCAGTGTGGAGATGAAAGAGGTAGGTAGCAGACCATCCAGATGCACCTTGTCCCGCAGGATGACGTTGTCGCCGGTGTTGAGCACGCCGGTTTCGGCGGTCACCTTCCACTCGGCGGCACCCTGATCGTCATACATGTAGACCACCGGCTTGTCGAAGGTGGCCTGCTCGAGGATTTGATAATACTCGGCGTAGGTCGACTCCAGCCGCTCGGTGCGCTTGCCATTGATATCAAAACGGGTGGTCACCAGATCTTTGGCGACAAAATCCGGCTGATAGTTTTCGATTTTGACAGCGCTCTCCGGCACCAACTCAACCTTGCCCAACTGCCAGGCAACCAGCGCAACCAGAAACAGCAGGGCAAACAACAGGGTCTGTCTGCTCATACCGAGGCCTCGGGCTGATAATCGTCGTGGCCCTGCGCCTGCAAAATGAGGTCACACACCTCGCGCACCGCCCCCATGCCACCGCCAAGCCGAGTCACCATATCGGCACGGCTCAGCACCAGCGGATGGGCATCGGCCACCGCGATACCCAGGCCGCAGGCGGCCATCACCGGCAGATCGATGGTGTCATCGCCCATATAGGCGGCCTGTTCAGCAGTCAGCCCCAGCTTGGCCAGCAGCGCTTCGAAGTGAGGCAGCTTTTTATCAGCCCCCTGCACCACATGAGCCACCCCCAGGCTTTTCATCCGATCGCTGACGATACGGGAGTTACGCCCGGTGATGATGGCGATCTCGATCCCGGCATTGAGCAGTGCTCGCATGCCCGCACCATCGCGGGTACAGAAGGTTTTCAGCTCTTCGCCGTTGTTTCCCATGTAGATGAGGCCGTTGGAGAGCACCCCGTCCACATCGCACACCAGCAGGCGGATTTGAGCCGCCTTGTCGAACTGGCTGCGCGTCACCGGACCATAGAGGGTCGGTACGTTTTGCATCAAATTACTCCGGCTTTCAGCAGGTCGTGCATGTTGAAGGCGCCGAGCGGGCGTTTCTCTTCATCCACGACCAGTAATCCGTTGATTTTTCTCGTTTCCATCAGCTTGACGGCTTCCGCAGCCATCATCTCTGGACCTACGGTAACACAGTTGGCCGTCATCACACGGCTGATGGGGGTGTGATGGATATCGATCTGCTGGTCGAGAATGCGGCGCAGGTCGCCGTCGGTAAAGAGCCCGGCCAGCAGGCCATTGCCATCGACCACAGCCGTCATACCGAGCCCCTTGCGGCTCACTTCCAGCAGCGCCTGGCTGATGGTGGCATCTATCCCCACCCGGGGCAACAGCTCGCCACTGTGCATCAGGTCGCCGACCCGCAGCAACAGACGCTTGCCAAGGGAACCTCCCGGGTGAGAGAGGGCGAAGTCATCGGCGGTAAAACCGCGCGCCTCCAGCAGAGCCACCGCCAGGGCATCGCCCATCACCAGGGTTGCCGTGGTACTGGAAGTGGGTGCCAGACCCAGCGGGCAGGCCTCTTTCTCCACCTTGATGCACAGGTGCACGTTGGCCTCTTTGGCCATGGTGGAGGCCGGATTACCGGTCATGCAGATGAGCGGGATACCGCGGCGCTTGAGTACCGGCAGCAGAGCCAGGATTTCGTCGCTCTCGCCGGAGTTGGAGATAGCGATGATAAGGTCGCCACTGGAGATCATCCCCAGATCGCCGTGACTCGCTTCTCCCGGGTGAAGGAAGAAGGCCGGTGTGCCGGTGCTGGCGAGGGTGGCGGCGATCTTGCTGCCGATATGGCCCGATTTGCCCATGCCGGTGACCACTATCTTGCCACCGCAGCGCAGCACCATCTCGCACGCCTTGTCGAAGGCGTCGTTCAGATACTGATAGAGTCCATCAATGGCTTGCTTTTCTGTGTCCAGCACCGCGCGGGCACTGCGACGAAAATCGAACAGTTCAGACACTTTCTCAGGCTTTACAGACATAAAGACACAGCTCCGGGCCGAAATTAGCTGCGGGATTATAAAAAAGTCTGCCCGGATAAGCGAATCGGATGGCAAGTCCCGCTCTCAATGACGCACTTTGTTACAGAAAACTGTCGTGCAAATGGGCTTGCAGCCTGTTCAATAGTTGTTCCTTGCTGTTGCTTAGACCTAGACTACCCCATAAAATTCGCACCTCATTTACACCGGATGGACAATTGTTTGAACAATGACCTGATCACCATCTCCAATCTGACCTTCAGTCACGGAGATCGGCTGTTGTATGACGGGATCAACCTGACCATTCCTCGTGGCAAGGTGACCGCCGTCATGGGCCCGAGCGGCATCGGTAAAACCACCCTGCTGCGGCTGATCGGTGGCCAGCTCAAGCCGGAGTCCGGTCACATTCTGTTTGACGGGGAAGATATCCCCACCCTCTCCCGTTCACGCCTCTATGAAGTGCGCAAGCGGATGAGCATGCTGTTCCAGAGCGGCGCCCTGTTTACCGGCATGACGGTCTACGACAACGTGGCCTTCCCGCTGCGAGAGCACTCCGGCCTGCCGGAGGAGCTGATCCACACCATCGTCATGATGAAACTGCAGGCGGTGGGCTTGCGCGGCGCGGCGAAACTGATGCCCTCCGAGCTCTCCGGCGGCATGGCGCGCCGGGCGGCGCTGGCTCGGGCCATCGCCCTTGACCCCGACCTCATCATGTATGACGAGCCGTTCGTCGGGCAGGACCCCATCACAATGGCGGTGCTGGTCAAGCTGATCAAGGAGCTGAACGATGCCCTCGGTATCACCTCCGTCATCGTCACCCACGATGTGAAAGAGGTGCTGAGCATCGCCGATTACGCCTACATCATTGCCAATCGCAAGGTGGTGGCGCACGGCACGCCGGATCAGCTGCGCGAGGAGCACAATCCCGAAGTCGAGCAGTTCCTCAAAGGATTGCCCGATGGTCCTGTTCCGTTTCATTTTCCGGCAGGCGATCTGCTACAGGATCTCTGATGTTGATAAGTCAAATAAGCAAGCTGGGGCGGGTCGGAGTGCGGTTTATCAGCTCCGTCGGTCGCGCCACCATCATGTTGTTCCATGCGCTGGCGGGCAAACCCGAACCGCGCAAGCACTTCCCGCTGCTTGTCCAGCAGCTCTATGTGGTGGGCGTGCAATCGGTGGCCATCATTCTGGTCTCCGGCCTGTTCATCGGCATGGTGCTCTCGCTGCAGGGTTACAACGTATTGAAGGATTTCGGCGCCGAGCAGAGTCTGGGGCCGCTGGTCTCCCTCTCCCTGCTGCGGGAGCTGGGTCCTGTGGTCACGGCGCTACTGTTTGCCGGCCGTGCCGGTTCGGCCCTGACCGCTGAAATCGGCCTGATGAAGGCCACCGAGCAGCTTTCAAGCCTCGAGATGATGGCGGTCGACCCGCTGCGCCGGGTGGTTGCCCCCCGCTTCTGGGCTGGCGTCATCAGCATGCCGCTGCTGGCCTTTATGTTCAGCCTGATCGGCATCTTCGGCGGCAAGCTGGTTGGTGTGGACTGGCTCGGCGTGGACGAAGGGGGCTTCTGGTCCGCCATGCAGGCCTCCGTCGACTGGCATGAAGACATCATGCAGGGCGCCATCAAGAGCCTGATTTTCGCCCTGGTGGTCACCTGGATTGCGCTCTTTAACGGCTATGATGCCAAGCCGACCTCGGCCGGGATCAGTCAGGCCACGACCCGAACCGTGGTCCACTCATCCCTCGCCGTGCTCGGCCTGGATTTTATACTCACTGCAGTCATGTTTGGATAAGGTAAAGATGAAGTTCAGCAAAGTAGAATTCCTGGTCGGCACCTTCATGCTGGCTGGCATCGGTGCCATTCTGGCACTGGCCCTGCAAGTGGCCGGTTTGAGCTTCAAACCGGAAGGAGAAACCTATACCCTGCGCGCGCATTTCGATAATATCGGCGGCCTGAAAGTCCGGTCGCCGGTCAAGGTCGGCGGCGTGGTGGTCGGTCGGGTCAGCGACATCGTACTGGACCCGAAAACCCAGGTGCCCGAAGTCACCCTGATGATGCAAAAGAGCGCTGGCGAGTTCGCCGATACCAGTTCCCTCTCCATCCTCACCTCCGGTCTGCTCGGCGAGCAGTACATCGGTCTGGCCCCCGGCTTCAGCGATGAGGAGATGGGCACTGAGATGCTCAAGGATGGCGACCTGATTGAAGACACCAAGTCCGCCATCGTGCTGGAAGATCTGATTGGCAAGTTCCTCTACAGCCAATCCTCCGACAGCAAATCAGACAGCAAGAAGGAGTAACCATGTTCAAGAAAATCGCCCTGCTGCTGGGTCTGATGACCAGCATGCTCTTTTCCCTGTCTGCCCAGGCCGCAGTCGATGCCACCGACCCCAACGCGCTGGTGGATCAGGCTGCCAAGCAGACCTTTGCCCGCCTGAAGGCCGATCAGGCCCAGGTGAAGAGCAATCCGGATCACCTGCGGGTGATCATCCGCGAAGAGCTGCTGCCCTATGTGGACAACCGCTTCGCCGCCTACAAGGTGCTTGGCAACCAGATTAAAGAGACCACCGAAGCGCAGCGCAATGCCTTCGTCGAGGTGTTCACCGAGTACATGGTGAGCTCCTACGCAGATGCGCTGGCCCATTTTGACAAGCAGACAGTCAAGGTCGAGCCGGGCAAAGCTCCCAGCGGCAACATCACCGCCGTCAACGTCAGCGTGAAAGAGGCCGGCAAGCCCGACATCTTCCTCGAGTTCAAGCTGCGCAAGAACAACAAGACCGGCGAATGGAAAGCCTTCGACATGGTGGCAGAGGGGATCAGCCTGCTCTCCGCCAAGCAGAGCGAGCTGGGCGGCCTCATTCGCCAGAACGGCATTGATGCGGTGATCGCCCAGTTGCGCGAACACAACGCCAAGCCGCTGGTACTCAAACCATGACTCTCAGCGGTGAGCTGCAGGCGCCACAGGTCAATGACCTGTGGCAACGCCGCGCCGAATGGTGGCAGGACGACCAGCTCGAGCTCGGCGGCGTCACCACCCTCGACTCAGCCGGACTGGCCCTGCTGGTCAAATGGGCCAAAGCCGTATTAGCGCGAGGCGCCACACCGCAACTGGTGGGCGCCTCCAGTGATTTCTATACCCTGGCCAACCTCTACGGGGTGGCCGGGCTGTTTCAGTCAACCCCGCTCACAACTGAGGACGCATAATGCAAGTCTCTGAAATTGAAGCGATACTCCTCGAGGCTCTGCCATTGTCCGAAGTCCATGTCAAAGGGGACGGTAGTCACTACCAAGTGATCGCCGTCGGTGACATGTTTGACGGCATGAGCCGGGTCAAGAAGCAGCAGGCCATCTATGCCCCGCTGATGGACAAGATCGCCAGCAACGCCATTCACGCCCTCTCCATCAAGGCGTTCACCGACGCCGAGTGGAAACGCGAACGTAAATTCCTATTGCCCTCCTGATTTGGTAACGAAGTAAAAATGGACAAATTCAAAATCGATGGTCGTTGTACTCTCAACGGCGAAGTGACCATCTCCGGCGCCAAAAACGCCGCGCTGCCGATCCTGTTCGCAACCCTGCTCTGTGATGAAGAGGTTCACCTCTCCAACGTGCCGCGCCTGAAAGATGTGGGCACCACCATCAAGCTGCTGGAGATGCTGGGCGCGACCACCAAGGTCAACGGCAACGTCACAGTGCTGACCGGTGCGGTGAACAACCACGTCGCCCCCTACGAGCTGGTGAAGACCATGCGCGCCTCCATTCTGGCGCTGGGCCCGCTGGCTGCCCGTTTCGGCGCGGCTGACGTCTCCCTGCCCGGCGGCTGCGCCATCGGTGCCCGTCCGGTCAACCTGCACGTCCACGGCCTGGAGCTGATGGGTGCCAAGATCACCATCGAAGATGGTTACATCAAGGCCCGTGTCGATGGCCGCCTGAAAGGCGCCCACATCCTTATGGATATGGTCTCCGTGACCGGTACCGAAAACCTGATGATGGCTGCGACCCTGGCTGATGGCCGCACCGTGATCGAAAACGCCGCGCGCGAGCCGGAAGTGGTCGATCTGGCCAACTTCCTCAATACCCTTGGTGCCAAGATTCAGGGCGCGGGCACCGATACCCTGACCATCGACGGTGTCGAGCGTCTGCACGGCGGCAACTACAGTGTGCAGCCTGACCGCATCGAAACCGGTACCTTCCTGGTGGGTGCAGCGGTCACCGGCGGCAAGATCACCTGCCGCAAGACCGACCCGACCCTGCTGGAAGCGGTACTGGTCAAGCTGGAAGAAGCTGGCGCCCTGATTGAGAAGGGTAAAGACTGGATCACCCTCGACATGACGGGCCGCACCCTCAAGCCGGTCACCATCAAGACTGCCCCCTACCCGGCCTTCCCGACCGACATGCAGGCCCAGTTCACCGTGCTGAACGCCGTCGCCAAAGGTACCGGCATGGTCACCGAGACCATCTTCGAGAACCGCTTCATGCACGTTCCCGAGCTGGTACGGATGGGCGCAGACATCGAACTGCAGGGCAATGTGGCCATCTGCCGTGACACCGAGCAGCTCAAGGGTGCCCAGGTGATGGCGACCGATCTGCGCGCCTCCGCCAGTCTGGTGCTGGCCGGCTTCGTGGCCGAAGGCTCCACCATCGTCGACCGTATCTATCACATCGACCGTGGCTACGAAGACATCGAGCAGAAGCTGCAGGGTCTGGGTGGCCGCATCGAGCGCATCAAGGGCTGATAACCCCCTGATCGCAGGCCGATAAAAAGGCCCCCTCGCCTTGGCGAGGGGGCCTTTTTCATGGTTTCGGTTCTGTTGAAACCGGGATCAGTGCCCCGCCAGCTTCATATTCTCTACCAGCACCGAGCCGGTCTTGAGACTGGAGCGCTCATCCTCGTCACGACCTACCGCCACGATATGGCTGAACATCTCGGCCAGATTGCCGGCGATGGTGATCTCCTCGACCGGATAGGCTATTTCGCCATTCTCGACCCAGAAACCGGCGGCGCCGCGGGAGTAATCGCCATTGACGATATTGACCCCCTGTCCCATCAGCTCGGTCACCAGCAGACCGGTGCCCATCTCTTTCAGCATGCCCTGAAAATCCTGGCCGGTATTGGAGACCTGCCAGTTGTGGATGCCACCGGCGTGACCCGTGGTGGTCAACCCCAGCTTGCGGGCAGAGTAGGAGGTAAGCAGCCAGCTCATCAGCTCGCCGTTACGGATGATATCCATGTCGCGGGTACACACCCCTTCCCCATCAAACGGAGTACTGGCGAGCCCGCCAAGCAGGTGGGGGAACTCCTGAATGGTGAGCCACTCTGGCAGGATCTGCTTGCCCAGTTTGTCGAGCAGGAAGCTCGACTTGCGATAGAGGTTGCCGCCACTGATCGCCATCACCAGATGGCCCCACAGACCGGAGGCTGTGTCAGGGTGGAACAGCACAGGCGCATGACGGGTAGAGATCTTGCGGGCGCCGAGGCGGGAGACGGTACGCTCAACGGCTTCGTCGGCAATGCGCTGCGGGCTCCAGAGCCCGTCGAGGGTACGGCTGGAGGAGTAGCCGTAATCACGCTGCATGTCGCCATCCTGCTCGCCGATCAGCACACAGCTCAGAGAGTTGCGCGACGCCGCGTAGCCTTTGACGAAGCCGTGGCTGTTGCCATAGACCTTGATGCCAAGATGGCTGGAGAAACCGGCGCCGTCGGAGTGCTTGATGCGGGCATCGCGACCAAGCGCCAGCCGTTCGCACTCGATAGCCAGCTCGATGCCGCGCTGGGGATCCAGCTCGATTTGGTGACACAGTTGCAGGTCGGGGGCATCCCAGGCCAGCAGCTCGGCGTCCGCCAGACCGGCGCAATCATCGGCCGAGGTGTGGCGAGCAATCTCGATGGCCGCTTCAACGGCGGCGCGAATGGCGGGTTTGCTCAGATCGGTGGTCGAGGAGGATCCCTTGCAACCATCGCGATAGACGGCGATGCCGAGGGCGCCATCTTTATTGAATTCAATGCTTTCCAGTTCACAACCCCGGGTGTTCACCGACAACCCGGTCTGCTTGCTGATGGAGACTTCGGCCAGCGAGGCGCCCAGTCCTTTGGCTATCTCCAGGGCTTCGGCAACCACGGCCTCGAGATGGGCTTGATCCTGGCGGATTTGGTCTTGCTGATCCATAACTCACATCTGTATGAAAGAAGGAAAGGGGGGTAAGCATATCAGACCCCTGCGCCCAGCGGGAGAAGCTGGTAACATATCCGCCAAATGTGAATGACAGGAATCAAGAGACCGATGAGTCAATATCAAGACGACAACGAGTTCGAAGACTGGGGCCCCAGCAAGAGCCAGCTCAAGCGCGATGCCGAAGCATTGCAGAAAATGGGGGAGGAGATCGTCTCCCTCAGCCACAGCGAGCTGGAAAAAATCCCGTTGGATGAAGAGCTTGCAGAAGCTGTCGAGCTGGGTCGCAAACTCAAGCCGAAGAAGGATGAATCCTTCCGTCGCCATCTGCAGTTCATCGGCCGCCTGATGCGCAGCCGCGATATCGAGCCGATTGCCGAAGCGCTCTCCATCATCAAGAACCGTCACTCCACCGTGAATGCACGCCTGCATCGGCTGGAGCAGTGGCGCGAGCGCCTGATCACCGAAGGTGACAGCGCCCTCAACGAGCTGATGTCCCAGTTCCACGAGCTGGATCGCCAAAAGCTGCGCCAGCTGATCCGCTCCGCCAACAAGGAGCGGGAGCTGAACAAGCCGCCGGTCGCCTACCGCGAGATGTACCAGTATCTGCGCGGCGAGATCGAAGACCTGCTGTGATCCCCGAAACACGCCTCCCCTTGCGGAGGCGTGTTTCTATTGATGCCTTTTCCTCTCCCCATCCCCCGCCATCCCTGCGCGTTTAATATATCCACCATTTTGCTACCCCAACCATAACGGCCCATCTCAACAGCCCCGTTAAATCGCCGCCTCAGAGCAGACCAAAACAGACATATTAACAATTTGGTATCATTTTGTTTGACATATTGAACGGCCTTGGCAGACTGAAGAGAGGATCCAGGCTGTCGCTGCCCAGGCTGACCAACGATTCTGCCACCCGGCCCGACGCGGGATCCCATGACCATGCCTTGAGGCATGCCCTTGCCCTGACGGTTTGCAAGGGCCTGCCCAAGGCGAAGGATGAGACTTCAACGCCAAGGATAATCAAGGTGCCCTATGCCAAATCCCCAGCCTCCCGCCACCCGTAAACCTGTCGTGCTGATGACCATGGGCGCCCAGCCCCGCAACGGCCACGCCTATCAGGTGATGACCCACAAATACATCATGCCGCTGGTGGAGATAAGCGGCTGCGTCCCGCTGCTGGTACCCACCTGCTGCGGCACCGCCGATCTGGAGCAGTATCTGGATCTCGCCGATGGGGTCTATCTGAGCGGCGCCGGCTCCAATATCGATCCGGCCCTCTACGGCCAAGAGAACCTCACGCCGGAGAAACAGCAGGACAGGGATCGCGATCTGTTCGATCTGCCCCTCATCAAGGGGGCGCTCGCCCGTGGCTTGCCGCTCCTCGGGATCTGCCGCGGAATGCAGGAGATCAACGTGGCGCTGGGGGGAGACATCCATCAGAAGGTCTACAGCGAGCCGGGTTATGACGATCACCGGGAGGATGCCGACGATCCGGTCGACGAGCAGTATGGGCCAAGCCATCAGATCAAACTGCTGCCGGGCAGCTGGTTTGCCGAACTGATGGGGGAAGAACAGATTCCGGTCAACTCCCTGCATGGACAGGGCATCAACCGGTTGGGGAAGGGTCTGGAGCCGTTGGCCCACGCCGAAGATGGGCTGATCGAGGCACTTCATGCTCCCGCACTGTCACCCTTTTTGCTGGCAGTGCAGTGGCATCCGGAGTGGAAAGCCAATGAAAATCCCCACTCCATCAAGATCTTTCAAGCCTTTGGCGATGCCTGCCGCCAGCGCTGTGCATTGATGGCAGCGAGTTAATCCCTCATCGATTCAGTCGCCAAACCCGCGCGCCTTGAGCTTGGGCAGTCCGCCCCGCTCGGGGCGCAAGGTGCGGCAGATATCCATCCCCTTGAGCCCGCGCTGGATATGGTCAGGCGAATGTCCAAACACCATGCCGTTGCTGCGGTAGAGGTTGTTGTCATCCAGCTCGAACTTCTCGCCACCGATCAGCAACTGCTCGCGGCCATTGACCGTGTCACCCCGCTTGATTGGCACCTTCATATCACTCAACACCTCGCCGGTGGCACACCCCTCACGCCAGCGCGCCTCGCTGGAGAAGGGGGTAATGGCTATTTCACGCCAGGAGCCATCCCGGAATTCGACCCGATATTTCTCGGCCAGCAGGTCGCAGCCAGCCAATGGCAACAGGGCCATCAAACAGATGATTTTCTTTGAAAATTTCACTCAATCGCACTCCTTTGCCCGGTTCTGCACAGGATAAATAAATTGCCGCCCCAACGCACCATTTCCCCGCGCCGTAGCAGCTATGCTGGAAATAAAACCACAATAAGGTGCTGCTATGGCTGGCGAAAACCTCACCGCGCTACCGACGCTGATCTGGATTGGCGAACACCCGTTCTGGACCCTGCTCACCCTCTCCCTGATGCTGCTCCACTTCTGGCGCCGTCCGGGACAGCGACGGGAGCTGCTCTCCGAGCTCAGTTTCGTGATGATTAGCGCGGTGGTAATCCTGCTGATCCAGCTGGAAGGGGGCTGGTTCAAACTGCCGCTGCCCCATCAATTGCTGATCGAGATCTCCACCCTGCTGGCTGGCCTGATACTGGTCAAGATATGGGGGATCCTGCTGTTCGAATTTCTGCTCCCCCTCTGCCATGTGCGGATCCCGCGGATCATCGCCGATATCGTCATCACCATCGGCTATATCGGCTGGGGTCTGTTTCGCCTCTACGCCTCCGGCATGGCGCTCGGGGAGATAGTCACCACCTCGGCGGTCATCACCGCGGTCATCGCCTTCGCCATGCAGGACACCCTTGGCAACCTGCTGGCCGGGGTCTCCATTCAGCTCGACAACTCCATCGCCATCGGTGACTGGCTGCAAGTCGACACCACCCAGGGCCGGGTGGTGGAGATCAACTGGCGTGCCACCACCATCGAGACCCGCAACTGGGAGACTGTGGTCATCCCCAACAGCCATCTGCTCAAACAGCGCTTCACCGTGCTCGGGCGCCGTCGTGGCGAACCGTTGCAGTGGCGACGCTGGGTCTGGTTCGATCTGACCCTGGATACCCTGCCGACCCAGATCATCGCGCTGATCGAGAAATCCCTGCGGGAGACCAAGCTCCCCTGTGTCGCCAAGCACCCGCAACCGGACTGCCTGCTGATGAACGTCGAAGGGGGCATCGCCCGCTATGCGGTGCGCTACTGGCTGACCGATCTGGCTCGCGACGATCCGACCGACTCCATGGTGCGCAGCCTGATCGATGCCGCCCTGCGCCGCAACGATCGCCGCCTCACCCCGCCGATCTTCAACGTCTTTATGGCCAAGGAGAAGCAGCATCTGGATGCCCGCCACAAGCGCCACACCGCCGAACGAACCGATACCCTGCGCAAGCTGCCGCTGTTTGCCATGTTGCAGGAGAATGAGCTGCTCCAGCTGGCCGATCAGGTGAAGTTCGCCCCCTTCGTCAGCGGCGACATAATGCTGGAGCAGGGGGATGTCTCCAGCTGGCTGTTCGTGCTGGTCAAAGGGGAGGCCGAGATGGTGGTCAATGTCGAAGGGCGAGAGCTGAAACTCGGTACGCTCAACGCGGGAGACTTTTTTGGCGAACTGAGCCTGCTCACCGGCGAGCCCAGCTCCTTCACGGTGCGGGCGGTGGCCACCGTCGAAACCTATCGCATCAATCAGGCAATGTTTCAGGAGCTGGTGATGCAGCGCGAGGCGCTGGTCGAGCCCCTCTACCGGGTGCTGAGCGACCGCCAGCAGGAGCAGCAGGCGCTGCTGGAGCGGGAAGCGGAAGCCATGAAACAGCCACCACAACAGCTTGATCTGCTTGATAAACTGATGAAGCTGTTCGGCGGAAGATGACGTAGCATGGCATCGTATTGAGGACGTGAAGAGAGAACCGCAGCCATGTTACTGACAACCCTGGCCCTTGCCGCCAGCCTGCAATTTGATTGTCCCGCCACCATCGAGACTCGCCAGAAGCTGCTGACCCCGCAGCAGGGCTGGCAGGCGTTCACCCGCAATGACGATGGCAAACCGGACGAAACCCTCAGCCATCGGCTCGATAATCTGGCCCTGTTCGACGGAGATCCTGCCGAACTGGCCCAGCTAAAACCGGATAATGGCGACAGCGACGAGATCCACTACTGGAGCCAGCTCGATAGCAGCCTGCGCCCGCTCTATCTGGTCTGCCGCTATCAGAACAGCGCCATCACCCTGCAGCAGGCGCTGCCCGCCGGCATCAGTTACTGCCGCGTCAACCAGCGCGACCGCTACACCCTGCTCGGGTTGGTTTGCCGCAAATAGCGGGCGTAACCCCTTGCCATATATCGCTATTCGCTGACAGCCATTACCGCCTGAGCCGAGCCTCCCGCCAGCGCCATCAGAGCAGCAGTTCGGCCAGCTCCTCCAGTGCCGTCAGCTCCACGTCCGGCAACAGTTGCAGCTGTTGCCACGGTTGCTGCCGCTCGTTGAGCCAGGCAGCGCGAAAGCCGTGCAAGCGGGCACCCAGCACATCGGTCTCGGGATGATCCCCCACATGGAGGATCCGCTCTGCTGGCAGCTTGAGGGCACTGCGGGTCTGCTCAAACATATCCGGCGCCGGTTTCATTCTGGCGCACGCCCCCGCCTTGCAGACCAGCGTGAAGTAGCGATCCAGCCCTGCCTGCGCCAGATCCAGATTACCGTTGGTGATGACCACCAGCGGGTAGCGTTCGGCCAATCTGGCCAGCAGCTGATGAGTGGACTCGCTCACCTCGATCTTCGAGCGCTCTGCCAGAAACGCAGCAAACACCTGCTCCGCCTCGCGGCTGGCCTGCTGGTCGGCCATCCCCCCCTCGACCATGGCGGCGCGGATGGTCTGCTGGCGCGCCAGACTGACATCGTGGCGCAGCTCGGGGGAACCGTTCAGCACACTGCGCTTGAGTTCCAGCCAGCGTGGCTTGTCGAGCATGGCGGTGGCCAGATATTCGCTGCGCAGATGGCTCAGCATCCACTGCTCGGCCCGCACGATGGCGGGACCGTTGTCATAGAGGGTGTCATCGAGGTCAAACGAGATGGCAGCAACCGGCTGCCAGCGGCGATAGAAGTGCATGGACTCTCCTCTGCAACGGGGGCTCATGGCCCGTTATTCATCGTCCTGCGCATCCGGGTCACGCTTGGCCCTGGGGTGGGCGCTGTCGTAAACCTTGGCCAGATGCTGGAAGTCGAGGTGGGTATAGATCTGGGTGGTAGAGAGGTCGGCATGTCCCAGCAGCTCCTGTACCGCCCGCAGATCGCCGGAGGACTCCAGCATATGGGTGGCGAAGCTGTGGCGCAGCTTGTGGGGATGGACGTGGGCGTTGAGCGCCTGCTTGTTGCCCCAGCCATCGAGGCGGGCTTGCACCGAGCGGGCCGACAGCCGCTGCTTGCGGCTGGAGACAAACAGCGCCTCGCTCTCATCCCCGGCCAGCAGCGGGCGCACCTTGAGCCACTTCTGCAGCCACTCGACCGCCATCCGGCCGATGGGCAGCACCCGCTCCCGCGAGCCCTTGCCGGTAACCTTGAGCTGACGGTCGTCAAGCTTCAGATCCACCAGATTGATCCCCACCAGCTCGGCGAGACGCAGCCCTGAAGAGTACATCAGCTCCATGATGGCGCGATCCCGCACCGCCAGCGGATCCTGCTCGTCGGTGATGTTGAGCAGCTGGTGCATCTCGTCCACATCGAGGTTTTTCGGCAGCGGCCGCCCCTGTTTGGGGGTGACGATGCCACGGGCCGGATTGGCGGTCAGCCGCCCCTGCCGCACCTGCCAGTCGCAAAAGCTGCGCAGGGCCGAGACCTTGGTGGAAAGGGAACGAGGAGCAAGTCCCCCCTTGTGCATCCGGGTCACCAGAGTGCGCACCTGACTCGCCTCGAGCCGACCCCAGTCAGTGAGCCCCAGGGCCACCAGCTCGGCGGTCATCGCCTCCAGATGGGCTTGATAGTTATTGCGGGTATGAGGGCTGAGCTGACGCTCGACCCTCAGGTATTCGATAAAGGCCGCCAGCTCTTCCGCCAGTGCCGCGGGCAATGGCGGTGCGACGACGGGTGCTTTGGCAGGCCCCTTGGCGGGTGTTCTAGCCATGAGTCAACTCGGGCAGACGCAGTTGCAGCAGGCGCCCCAGTTGGCCCAGCAGCAGGGTGTCGTTGTGGGGAGTAAAGTGGCCGGGATCCGAGCTGGCGAAGGCCAGCACACCGAGATCGCCGAGCCGCATCAGGGCCACCGAGTTGACCAGCACATCGTGGCCAAACAGCGCCTGCTTCTCGCTCTGGCTCAGGCGGCCAAAGTAGTAATCCTGCCCCGGCAGACGCTGACCCAGCAGGGATTCGAGCTGCTTGCCCTGTGCCAGAAAGCGCTGCTCGGGCCCGCTCAGGGCAAACTTCTTGGGATTGAGCCAGAGCCGCAACCCGGTCAGGCGCAGCCGCTGTACAAAGGCCTTGCCCATCACGGCACTCACCTCGAACAGGGTCTGGCAACCGTACAGCTCGCCGTAGAGATCGGCATAGACCCGGAAGATCCGCTCGTTCTCGCTGGCGATCCCCATCAATTCGGTGATCTCCTGCTCCAGCTGTTCGATCCGCTCGCGCTGACGCTCCAGCTGGCGCTCGACCAGCGAGACCGACCCTTTGCGTTCATGGGGAATGCGGATCCGATCCAGCACGGCGGCATGGCGTTGGAAAAACTCGGGATAACGGGCCAGGTACTCCAGCACAGTGGCTTCATCCACCGATTGCTCCTGCCGTTTGAGTTCGCTCATAAATTGGTTGATCCATCAGAGAAATGGGGCTCGCTGCCCCGACATCATGGGCAAAGGGGGCCAACGCCCCCCGCACCTGAACCTTTATCGGCTAAACCTCTATCTGGCCGTCAAACACATGCTCGGCGGGGCCTGTCATATAGACCGGCTGGCCCGGCCCCTTCCAGGCGATGGTCAGCTTGCCGCCCGGCAGGCTGACGGTGACCCGCTCCTTGAGCTTGCCCTGACTCATGCCGATGACTGCGGCCGCGCAGGCGCCGGTACCGCAGGCGAGAGTCTCCCCCACCCCGCGTTCGAACACCCGCAGCTTGATCTCGGTGGCATTAACCATCTCCATGAAGCCGACGTTGACCCGCTCGGGAAAACGCTCGTGGCGCTCCATGATGGCACCCAGCGTTTCGACCGGCGCATCGGCGACCGAAGGCACCTCGATGACACAGTGGGGATTACCCATGGAGACCACGCCACACATCACGGTATGCTCCTGCGCCCGCAGCAGATAGGTTTTCTCTGCCTTCTGGGCCCGGAACGGGATCTTGCCCGGCTCAAACTGGGGAACCCCCATGTTGACCGTGACCTGATTCTCCCCCTCCAGCTGCAATACGATGCGACCCCGGGCGGTACTGACCGCGATGCGATCCCGGTTGATCAGCCCCTTGAGACGCACGAAACGGGCAAAACAGCGGGCACCGTTGCCACACTGCTCCACCTCGCTGCCATCGGCATTGAAAATGCGATAGTGAAAGTCGAGTTCAGGGTCATAGGGCGGCTCCACCAGCAGCAGCTGGTCAAAGCCGATCCCGAAGTGGCGATCTGCCAGCTTCTTGATGACGTCATTGCTGAAAAATACCTTCTGGGTGACGCCATCCACCACCATGAAGTCGTTGCCCAAGCCATGCATCTTGGAAAAATCTATCAACATCGTGCATTCCTGTGCTGTTAGGGCTGTAAATACTCACCATCAACCACTATGAAGTCGTTGTCCAAAGCCCCATGCATCCTGGAACAATCTATCCACATCGTGCATTCCTGTGCTGTCAGGGCTGTAAAATTCTGTCATCTCTATCTACTGCATCAGGGCAGCAGGTGCTCACCACGCCAGAGATCGGCCAACTGCTCACGCTCGCGGATCAGGTGCGCCTCGGCACCATCCACCAGCACTTCGGCTGCACGCGGACGGGTGTTGTAGTTGGATGACATGGTAAAGCCGTAGGCACCGGCCGAACGCACCGCCAGCAGGGAACCCTCGGCAATGGCCAGGGTGCGCTCCTTGCCGAGGAAGTCGCCGGTCTCGCACACCGGGCCCACCACGTCATAGATCGCGGGAGCATGGCCGGCACGGCTATCCACCTCGATGATGTTCATCCAGGCGCCGTAGAGCGAAGGGCGCAGCATGTCGTTCATGCCGGCATCGATCAGCGCGAAGTTGCGGGTCTCGCCCGGCTTCAGGTACTCGACCCGGGTCAGCAGCACACCGGCATTGGCGACGATGGCGCGGCCCGGCTCGAACAGCAGGGTCAGATCCCGGCCCGCCAGCTTCTGCTTCAGCGCTTCGGCGTACTCGGTCGGATGGGGCGGCTGCTCGGAACCATAGTTGACCCCAAGGCCGCCGCCCACGTCCAGATGATGGATATGAATCCCTTCTGCAGCCAGACCGTCGATCAGCCGCAGCAACTTGTCAGCAGCTTCCATAAAGGGATTCAATTCAGTGAGTTGCGAGCCGATATGGCAATCCACCCCGACGATCTCGATGTTCGCCATCGCGGCCGCCTTGCGATAGATGGCTGGCGCCAGCTCGATGGGAATGCCGAACTTGTTCTGCTTGAGGCCAGTGGAGATATAGGGGTGAGTACCGGCATCGATATCCGGATTGACCCGAACCGAGACGCGAGCCTTCTTGCCCATGCTGCCCGCCACCCGATTGAGGCGCTCCAGCTCTGCTTCCGACTCCAGATTGAAGCAGAGGATCTCTTTATCCAGCGCTAGGCGCATCTCCGCTTCGCTCTTGGCCACCCCGGAGAAGACCACCTTGGCCGGATCACCGCCTGCCGCCAGTACCCGCGATAGCTCGCCACCGGAGACGATGTCAAACCCCGAGCCCAGTCGGGCCAGCAGGTTGAGCAGCGCCAGGTTGGAGTTGGCCTTCACCGCATAGCAGATCAGATGGGGAATATCGCCAGCGGCCTTGTCGAAGGCGTGCCAGTGGCGCTCGAGGGTCGCACGGGAGTAGACGTAAAGCGGGGTACCGTACTGCTCGGCAAGCTGTTGCAGCGAGGTTTGCTCGGCCTGAAGCTGGCCGTCGGCGTCGTAGTTAAAGTGATCCAAGGGGGCGGTTCCTTCCTAGAATGGGTGCGGCATTAGTGCGGCGCGGCCTCGGTAGCAGCCTCAGTGGTCGCAGGCGGTGCTGCTTGCGGTGTACTCTGGCTCTGTGGCTGCTCGGGGGGCGGCATATAGAGCGGCCCCTTCAGACCGCACGCGGCCAACCCGAGGGACAGAAGAGTGGCAAGCAGACACTTGGTGAACTGAGTGATCATAATGGTTCGCTGCGAAAAAATTTTTGGCCCTCTATAATCGCACTCACATTGTTAAAAGCAACAGGATAAACCGATGAAGGATCACGAGTATCACGCCCTGACCGACGCCTTTTTCCAATATGTGGAAGACACGCTCGACGAGGGGTATCCGGATATCGACTGCGAACGCAACGGCGGCGTATTGACCCTCTCTTTCGAGAACAAGACCAAGGTCATCATCAACAAGCAGGAGCCACTGCACCAGATTTGGGTCGCCACCCGCGAGAACGGCTTCCACTTCGAACTGCAGGGTGACACCTGGATCGACAACCGCTTCGGCCACGAGCTCAAGGCGCTGCTGAGCCAATCCTGCACCGCCCAGGCGGGCGAAGAGGTGGTGTTCCCATGATCGACCTGCACCCGCAGGGCGCCCGTCATGCGGTGATCTGGCTACACGGGCTGGGTGATTCCGGCGCCGGTCTCGCCCCGCTGGTGGATGCGCTGGATCTGTCCGCCGAGCTACCGGTGCGTCACCTGCTGCCGGATGCCCCCGAGCGCCCCATCACCATCAACATGGGCTACAAGATGCGCGGCTGGTACGACATCAAAAGCTTCGAGGATCCCGCCGAGCGGGCCGTGGAGTCCCATGTCCGTGAATCGGCCGACCAGATTGCCGCTTTGCTCGATCAACTGGTGGCCGACGGGTTTGCCCCCGAGCATATCGTGCTGGCAGGTTTCTCTCAGGGCGGGGTAATTGCCTCCTTCACCGCGCTGCGCTATCAGGCAACGCTGGCGGGCCTGCTCTGCATGTCCACCTATCTGGCAGCCCCCGACAAATTGCTCGGCGAGATGAGCAAGGCTGCTCGCACCCTGCCCATCTGCTATATGCACGGCATCTATGACGATGTGGTGAGCCTGTCGCTCGGTTGGGATGCCAAGAACCGGCTGGAAAGCGCCGGACTCGCACCCGAGTGGCACGAGTACCCGATGCGTCACGAGATCTACCGTCCGCAGCTCGGCGACATTCGCAGCTGGCTGCTGGCTCGCCTCGGCGCCTGAGCAACCGCAATAGCAAACGGCCTGCATCTGCAGGCCGTTTTTTATGGCGATTCCAACTGACGGGTCAGCCCACTTCTCGAGCGGGCGGCACCTGTTCGCGCAGAGTGCCCTGACTGCGATAGGGGATCACATCCAGCTCGCCATTCACTTGTACTATCTCGTAGTACTGCGGCAGGTTGAAGTTGATGAACTGCCCATCATCGCTGAACCGCTCGTGATTGGAGGTGTAGAAGCGGTTGACCCCCGCCACCAGCTCATCCTTGTTGCCGGCAAAGTGCTGGTAGATCTCCACCCGGTTCGCCTCATCGAGGATATAGATGTTGGTGCCCGCATCACGGGTATCGAAGAAGAACTGCACCAACCCTTCGCTGGCGTAGGCATCGACGATGCTCGGCAGATGCTGGCTGTGGGTCTTGTCGAGCCGCAGCGGCAGGTGATCCAGCTTGTTGTGGGAGATGTGACGGTAAAAATCGATGGCGTTCTCCAGCTTCTTCACCGACACCCCTCGCCGCTCGAAGAAGATGCCGTACTTCTCGCGGCCAAGGGCCATGGTCTTGACCAGCTGCTGTTTGTCGCGGGCCAGCCGCAGGTCGATACACTCCGCCACCAGGGTCTGGAAGCGGGAGCGCACCAGAGAACGGAAGTGCTGGCTGTAGCAGAACACCTCGATCATCTCGGGGGCGGCGGCATCCTGATGCATCTTGCCGAGGATAGTGGTGAGGGCATCGACCACGGCTTCATCCCCCTGGAAGTGCAGGGTGCGGATCTCGCTCCAGGAGTTGCGATAGACCAGATCCACAGATCCCACCAGACACTCCTGATTGCGACCGAACGAGAAGACATCCACGGTATTGGCGTCAAACTCGATCACCTGGCCGACCCAGTGGCTGGTCGGATCCATCTCCAGATTGAGGAAGATGGAGAGCTGGCGTATCTCGCACGGCCGACTGAGGGCCAGGTTGGTAGCGAGCGGGTACTTCTCGGGGAAGCAGCCGGAGAGATCGCGGCAGAACTGGTGCAGATTGTCGATATGCAGATCCGAGCCCTGATTGAACAGGTGCACCCGCGACTGGGGGGTCAGCAGATCGTTGAAGTAGGCCCAGGAGACCAGCTTGCTGATGTAGCCGTTGAACTCAAGCGGCGCACGGCCAATGATGTCCACCGGCTCTAGCGAATGTTTGTAGAGATACCAGCCGGCGCGGTTGAGGCGACCGTGAGGCACCTGCACGAAGCTGAGATCCGGCTCGCTCAGATCCGGCGCGATCTTGAGGTTGATGCGCTGCACCTTGCCCGGCAGGCTCTCGAACGCGGCGTAGAGTTTGCGCGACAGAATGCCGATATCTTCCGGGTTGATCGACTCGCTGATGTTGTTGCGGCGGGCGAACTGGATCAGATTGCGGTAGCTCTGCATCAGGGCTTCCAGCAGCTCGGCGTGAGCGATCTTCACCTCTTCGATCTTCCACTCATGGCGATGATCGAGTTGATAAAGTTTGTCCTGACTCCAGCCCCAGTAGGAGACCAGCTGGCTCATCTGCTCGCGACGCCACTCGGGGGAGTGATCATCCTTGGGATGGCTGAGACCGTCGCACACCTTGAGGTAGAAGCAGCGGCGCACCAGATCGAGCCGCGCCATGTCGCCGATGGACTTGAGGTAGTTGGTCACCTTGTCCAGCATCAGACAGTAGTTGTCGAGCCGGTAGTGCATCCCCTCGTTGTGCTGGAACCAGTCGCGACCAATCATCGACAGCAGGCGGGTGTTGGGATACTCATGGGAGTAGGCTTCCATCAGCACCGACTTGAGCACCGCCTTGTAGGGGGAGTCGATCCCCTTGTAGAGCTGCCACAGGGCGGAGCCGAAATACTCTTCGGCCGGAATACGGTCAAAACTGCCGAGATCGAGCCAGTCGTCCTGCTTGAGCTTGCCGCTCCCGAACAGCTCGTTCACATACTCATCGTAGTGATCATCACATTCGGTGGGCACCAGATACCAGATCAAGCGTTTGCCCGCGATACGCATGGCACTGCGGTAGAACTCGTCGAGCAGCAGCAGGTGCTGGGCACTGCCGCAGCTCTCCCCCTGCATCTGGGCATCGTTGGTCTGGCGGAACTTGTCTTCCGGGATCAGGAAGAAGTTGAGATCGACCCCGCGCTGTTCGGCCCACTTGGAGAGTTGCTGGCACTTCAGCTCCAGCAGATCGAGCCGCTCCTGCGACAAACCGGCCACGTGGCAGACCCAGATATCGAGATCGGAGTGACAGCACTGGCCGATGGAGGAGGTGCTGCCCATGGAGTAGAGCCCCTGAATGGCCCGATCATGGGTGGCAAGACCGCTCTGGCAGTTGGCGTTGCGACAGAGGTCATCGATAAAGGCTTGCTGTTCGGCGGTGGCGCTGAAGCTCCAGATGCCATGAGGGACATCACCGGAGACATAACCGGGCAGCAGGGGATGATTGAAGTGCAGCATGACAGGCAGCAGTTGGAATACCTGCTGCCCATAGCGACTCATGAGGCCTAACGCCCGTTGCGTCTTGAGACGGGTAATGTCGTCATAACGCGCAACCAGCGTATCGATGTGTTCCTGCAATGCCCTGCCTATCACCTAAGTGAAAATGACGCACCAAAAGGGGGATACGTCAAAAAAGTGTGATCATGTTAACAATGCAAACAGCGGTGGTAAACAAGCCTTCAGCTAAACGTCAGATTATTTCTGGTATGACCACATCAAGTATCAGGGGAAATCATTAAATCCCAATACATTCAATGAATTAATCAACATCACTTGCTTAATGAAAATCATTTTCAGCATGCATTTTTGAGCTTGGCCCCGCTTTTGCTGGCTCCGCCATGAAAGCCCGGGCAAAGGGTGGTAATATCGATTTCCTTCTAAAAATGAAACAACTGATTGATATGGCAGCCCGAACCCTGAAAATTGCCACTCGCAAGAGCCCGCTGGCCCTGTGGCAGGCCAACTTTGTCAAAGACCGGCTCGAAGCCCTGCACCCGCAGTTGCAGGTCGAACTGGTGCCCATGAGCACTCAGGGTGACAAGATCCTCGATACCCCGCTGGCCAAGGTCGGTGGCAAGGGGTTGTTCGTCAAGGAGCTGGAGACCGCCATGCTGGAAGGGCGGGCCGATATCGCCGTTCACTCCATGAAAGATGTGCCGGTGGAGTTCCCCGAGGGGCTCGGTCTGCACACCATCTGCGAACGGGAAGATCCCCGCGATGCTTTCGTCTCCAATCGTTTCAAGGCCATTGCCGAACTGCCGCAAGGGGCCGTGGTCGGCACCTCCAGTCTCCGTCGTCAGTGCCAGCTGCGCGCCGCCCGCCCGGATCTGGTGATCCGCGACCTGCGTGGCAACGTCAACACTCGCCTCGCCAAGCTGGATGCCGGTGATTACGACGCCATCATCCTCGCCGCCGCCGGTCTGAAACGACTGGATATGGCGCACCGCATCACCGCCTTTATCGAGCCGGAGCAGAGCCTGCCGGCCAACGGTCAGGGCGCCGTCGGTATAGAATGCCGCCTCGACGATGTTGAGCTACACGCCCTGCTGGCGCCGCTGGAGCACGCCGAGACCCGCGCCCGGGTGCTGACCGAGCGCGCCATGAATCGCGCCCTGCAAGGGGGATGTCAGGTTCCTATCGGTGCCTACGCACTGGTCGAAGGCGAGCAAATCTGGCTGCGTGGTCTGGTGGGTAGCCCGGATGGCAGCCAGGTGATCCGTGACGAGATCCGCGGTCCGCTGGCCGATGGTGAGGCCCTCGGCGAGCAACTGGCCCAGCGCCTGCTGGCCGCCGGTGCCGACGAGATCCTGGCCGAGGTCTACCGCACATGATCCCGCTGGTGGTGCGTCCGGCCGCCCAGGCCACCGAGCTGGTGCAGTTGCTGCGCCAGCACGGTCATGCACCACTCTGCTGCCCGCTGCTGGAAACCGTGGCGGGCAGCGAACTCCCTCTCCTGCCCGACCTGTTGCGCAGTGCTGACGCGGTTATCGCCGTCAGCATCCATGCCGTTCATTTTGCACACGATTTTCTGTTGCAAACTGGTCAGACCTGGCCACATATTGAGTACTTTGCGGTGGGTCAGGCCAGCGCAGATGCGTTTGCCGCCATCGGCATCACGGCAAGCTGCCCGGATGACCCGCGCAGCGAAGGGCTGCTGGCCCTGCCCGCCCTGCAGCAGGTAGCAGGCAAACGGGTACTGATCCTGCGCGGCAATGGCGGGCGGGATCTCATCGCCAGCACACTGGCCTCACGCGGTGCTCTGGTGCACTATTGTGCGGCCTATGAGCGCCACTACCCCGAGCTGGACGGGGAGACATTAACCCGCCACTGGCAGGCAGCTGGGCTGGACAGCCTGCTCATTACCAGTGGTGAACTGCTGCAACGGCTGCTGGAGCTGGTTCCCGACCACCAGCGGCCCTGGCTTTTTGACCGCCTGCTGGTGGTCCCCAGCCCGCGCGTGGCCGAGATGGCCCACTCCGCGGGCTTTATCCATATCACGATTGCCCAAGGTGCATCCAACCAGGCCCTGACGGCCGCACTGGAACTGAGGAAGATGGAATGACAGAACAACAAGAATCCCAGGTCAAACCCCAGCCGACCGCTGCGGTCAATGGCAACAAGAGCCGCTCCGGTGCCGTACTGGGAGGGGTCGCCATCCTGCTGGCCCTTGGCCTGACCGGCGGTCTCTATCTGCACGGTCACAAGAATGCGGTAGCCCAGCAGGCCGAACTGGCCCAGCTCAAGCAACAGCTGGCGAGCGCCCTGAGCAAGATCGACCAGACCAGCAGCAAGGATGCCGAGCAGCTGGCCGCGCTGGATCAAACCCAGCAGCGGCTGCAGGGGGAGATGCAGGGTCTGCAGAACCGGGTACTGGACCTGAATGACAAGCGCCCCAACGACTGGATGCTGGCCGAATCCGAGTATCTGGTACGGATGGCGGGCCGTAAACTGTGGCTGGAGCATGACCTCGTCTCCGCCATCACCCTGCTCGGCAATGCCGACGAGCGTATCGCAGCCCTCAACGACCCCAGCCTGATGCCGATCCGCAAGGCGCTGGCCGAGGATATCGCCAAGCTCAAGGGGATGCCGCGCATCGACCGCGAGGGGCTGACCCTCAAGCTGGCTGCGCTGTCTGACCAGATCGAGCTGCTGCCCCTCTCCACCGTCAGCATGCCGGAAGCCAAGGCCGAGCCGGATCAGGCGGTCAGCGCCAATCCCGACGAGTGGGAGAGCAACCTGAAGAAAAATTGGGTCAAGTTCACCGAGAACTTCGTCACCATCCGTCGCCGCGATGGCGCGGTCGAGGCGCTGCTCTCGCCGCAGCAGGAGATCTTCCTGCGTGAAAACCTCAAAACCAAGCTGTTGCAGGCCCAGCTCTCCGTCTATCGCGAGCAGCAGGCGCTCTACGAAGACAGCCTGGACAAGGCCCAGCGCTGGCTGACCCAATATTTCGACACCGACAACAGCGCCACCCGCTACATGCAGGGCGAGATCGACAAGCTCAAGGGTGAGCAGATCCAGATCGACTATCCGGCCCAGTTCAAGACCCAGGCCATGCTGGAGCAGGTGCTGACCGAACGCCTGCAACGCATTCTGGCCAGCAGCTGAGGAGGGCACCATGATCCGTATAATCATTCTGGTTGCCGTGATGGTCGCAGGACTGATCTTTGGCCCGCAAGCCTCCGGTAACAAGGGCTACGTGCTGATTGCCCTTGGCAATTACACCATCGAATCTTCCGTCACCAGCGCGGTGATCCTGGCCGTGCTGTTCTACGGCGCCCTGCTGATCGTCGAGTGGCTGCTGGGTCGGGTATTCGGCCTGCGCCGCAAGACCCTCGGCTGGTACGGCTCGCGCCGCCGCCGCAAGGCCAATCAACAGACCGTCGCCGCCACCCTGGCGATGGCCGAAGGGCACTACAGTCAGGCTGAAAAGCTGATGATCAAGGGGGCCAGCAACAGCGACACCCCGCTGCTCAACTACCTGAGCGCCGCCAAGGCGGCACAGGCCCGTGGTGACGACGCCCGCCGGGATCAATACCTGCAAAAAGCGCAGGAGGAGAATCCCAAAGCCGAGCTGGCGCTCACCCTGACCCAGACCCAGTTGCAGATCGAGCAGGGCCAGTACGATACCGCGCTGGCGATGCTGGAGTCGGTCTACGCCCTCAACCCGCGCCACCCCATGGTGCTGGATCAGCTGCGCCAGGTGCATCTGGCCCGTCAGGACTGGAGCGCCCTGTGCGACCTGATCCCGGCGCTGCACAAGGTGGGCAAACTGACCCCGAAACAGGAAGAAGATCTGCTGCAACAGGCCTGGTGTGGTCGCCTGCAACAGGCTGCCGGCAGCCTCGAGACCCTCAAGGCGGTGTGGCAGGATCTGCCGCGCAAACTGCGCCTCGAGCCAGAACTGCTGGCCTGCTACGGCGATCTGCTGCGCCAGCTGGGCGCCGATGGCGAGGCAGCCACCCTGTGGCAGGAGGCGCTGCGCAAACAGCCGATGCCCCAGTTGCTGGCTCGCCTGCCCAAGCTGAAACTCGACAGCTACCAGCCGCTGCTGGCGCTGCTGCAAAAACAGCAGGGGCAACCGGAGGTGGACACCGCACTGGCCCAGCTCTATCTGCTGGCAGGTCAACTGGACGATGCCCAGAAGCTGCTGGAGCAGGAGGTGGAGCGGGCGCCGAGCGCCGCCGTCTATCACGCTCTCGGCCAGCTGATGGACAAACGCCGCCTCACCAACAAGGCCAACGAGTACTATCGTCAGGCACTGGAACTGGCGGGGATCTGATCCCCGGCAAACAGAAACGCGAGAGGCCGCATGATGCGGCCTCTTTTTTTATCTCTTCGCCCTGCCCTCGTCAGGTGGTGAGCCGCTCCAGCTCGCCGATCAGCCAGATGGCCTCGGCACGGTGGCTGCCGCACACATCCATCATGGGGCGGAAACCGCCGCACACCGCTGGCCGCTCCGGTTGACCGAAGATCTTGCAGCCAAGGGCGCTATCGAGCTGGATACAGGGGACGCCAGCCGGTTTGCCATCTGGCATACCGGGAATGGCACTGCTGATACTGGGGGCGATGCAACAGGCAGCGCAGCCGCTACGGCACTCCATAGACTCCACTCCTTTGGGACGGTCTGAGCCACCATAGCCGAAGCGGCGGCACAAACGTAGCTGGCGCACAAGAAAAAGCCCGACCGCACGGGCGATCGGGCTTCAGACAACACAGCCGGTTCAGCGAGCCATCATCACAGGATGATATCGCGTACCACGCTGTCTTTGCGCTCAAGATAATGGATCGACTTGATACGACGAATGGTGCGCGACTTGCCACGGATCAACAGAGTCTCGGTGGTCGCCATCACGCCATCGCTGGTGATGCCATCCAGCAGATCACCCTTGGTGATGCCGGTAGCGGAGAAGATGACGTTGTCATTCTTCGCCATGTCTTCCAGCTTGAGCACCTTGTTGACATCGATGCCCAGCGCTTCGCAGCGGGCAATTTCCTGCTCGCCCAGCGCACGCACTTCCGGGCTGTCACCCTTGACGCGGTGACGCGGCACCAAACGGGCCTGCATGTCACCATCCAGCGCGCGGATCACCGCCGCGGAGATCACCCCTTCCGGTGCGCCGCCGATGCCATACAGCATGTCGACTTCGCTGTCCGGCAGACAGGTGAGGATGGAGGCGGCAACGTCACCATCAGGGATGGCAAAGACTCGCACGCCCAGACCCTGCATCTCCTTGATTGCCTTGTCATGACGCGGCTTGGCCAGGGTAATGACGGTCAGACGGGAGAGCGGCTTGCCCAGCGCCTTGGCCACGGACTTCAGGTTCAGCTCGAGAGCCTGATCCAGGTCGATGGCGCCTTTGGCCTTGGGCCCGACGATCAGCTTTTCCATGTACATGTCAGGCGCTTTCAGGAAAGAACCCTTGTCGCCCACCGCCAGCACGGCCAGCGCGTTGGCCTGACCCATGGCGGTCATGCGGGTACCCTCGATGGGATCGACCGCGATATCCACCGCGTCGCCGTGTCCGGTACCGACCTTCTCGCCGATATAGAGCATCGGCGCTTCATCAATTTCACCTTCGCCGATCACAATCTCACCATCGATCTCGATCTGGTTGAGAATGTGGCGCATGGCCGCTACGGCCGCCCCATCAGCGATATTCTTGTCACCACGTCCGAGCCACTTGTAGCCAGCCAGTGCAGCCGCTTCCGTCACTCGGGAAAACTCGATTGCCAGTTCACGTCTCATCGCATATCCAACCTATGGAGCTCGAAAACGGGCGGCATTCTACCACAAGGGCAAACCTTTGCGCACAAAAGTAGCCGCTGCGAGCAAGAATGTAGCCAATTCATCCAATTGCAACCCAATTGCCATCGACTCTTCATCCAACTGTCACCCCGCTGTCATCCCCGCTGCCTAGCATGACCCCGTTTTCAAAACAAAAGCTTGCAACACCACAAGGGATTAAGATGAAAAAGCTGACTGTAGTGGCACTGGCTCTCACCGCAGCCTTCCAGGCTCAAGCCGTTGAAGTGTACAAAAATGACACCTCCATGCTGGATCTTTATGGCCGTATCTACGCTGGCCACTTCTTTGGTGACAAGAAGGAACTGGATGCCAGCGGCAAACCGAAAAGCGAATACAGCGACAAGCAGGGTGCCAACCAGTTTGTCCGTTTCGGCGCCAAGGCCGAGACCCAGATCCAGAGCGGCCTGAAGGCTCTGGCTCAGTACGAAGTACAGATGTATATCAATGACAGCGAGAAGACCATCAGCGAGAACTCCGACAACCTGCGCACCCGTCTGGCGTTCGCCGGTGTCGGTGCTGACTGGGGCACCGTGACCTTCGGTCGCCAGAAAGGGGCCCCGGGTTTCCTGGCCGACTGGACTGATGTCTCCCTCTCCGACGGCTACGGCAACGAAGCGCTGGGCGCCAAGACCGATACCTTCGCCACCAACCGCGCCGGTTCCGTGCTGAAATACTCCGGTCTGTTCAATGGCTTCCAGCTCGACACCAGCTACAAGTTCGACGGTGGTGACACTGAAGAGACCACCAGCAAGGATAGCGACGCCGCCTACGGTGCTGCCGTGGCCTATACCTTCCCGTTCAACCTGTCTCTGGGTACCGCCTACAACGTCGGTATCCGCGACAAGAGCGGTGAAGAAGATGCCAAGCTGTGGCTGATCTCTGCCAAGTTCGACAACAAGGCGGCCTACGCCGCCCTGAGCTATGCCGATGGCAGCGACTTCCTGGCGACCGGCACCGATCACACCGGTTGGGAAGCCGCGCTGGGCTACAACTTCGAGAACGGCTTCGGTCTGATGGCCCTGTGGAACAAACAGGAGCAGGACAAGGCTGGTATCAAGAAAGACAACGTGGATTACTACACCCTGGGTGCCCAGTACAAATTCAACAAGAACCTGCGGGTGATTGGCGAGTACCGCATCAACAATCTGGACAGCAAGGAGAGCGGCAAGCTCAACGTCAAGGATGACTTCCAGCTGGCTGCCCGCTACGACTTCTAATCGAGGTTTTGCGGATCCCCAAAGCGCGATGGCTTGCCATCGCGCTTTTTGCTGGGCGTCGCTCACGACCGGAGAAAGTGGCCTAGGCTCAACAGTAGATGTATCGCCGGAGAGATGATCATGGTCAGGCTGCCTTTCGTCCTGCTGTTACTGCTGGCTCTTCCCGCTCACGCCCTCTCTATCGCCATGGTGCTTTGGCGCGGTGAAACCGCAGCCGAAGCGGGCTTTCGGGCAGAGCTGACCCGCCTTGGTTATCAGGCCACCATCACCACCTATAACGCCGATCAGGATCGCACAGCGCTGGCAACCATGCTGCGCCAGCAGATGCTGCCGAAACTGGCCGAATACGACTACATCTACACCTTTGGCACCACCGCCACCACCATGACAAAGAGTCTGGTAGCCAACCGCAAGCCTCTGATTTTCAATGTGGTTTCCGATCCGGTCGGGGCAGACATCCTCTCGGAAGACAAAGCCCAGAACAGCATGGTGGCCGGGGTAAGCAACATGGTGCCGATGGCACTGCAACTGGCCAACGCCAGCGAGCATCTGGCCACCGGAAAACGGCTGCTGCTACCCTTCAACCCCCGTGAGCAGAACACCCTGCTGGTGGCCGATATGCTGCTCAATGAAGCGAAACGCTATCAGTGGCAGATGGTCACCTGGCGAATGGCCCCTGACCCACGGCGGCTGGACAACGAACTGAAGCGGCTGCAACAGGACGCCAAAAACGACATCGTCTTTCTGGCCGCAGACAGCTATCTGCTCTCCATCGCCCCCCGTTTGCTGAATGCGCTCAACGCAGCTGCCATCCCTACCATCTGCAGTGCCGAGCTGTTCGTCGAACACGGCTGCAGCGTTGGCACCATCAGCAGCTACGAGGCACTGGGCAAGATGGCCGCCGGGATCATCCACCGCCACCAGCAGGGAACAGCACTGCAGGATATACCGCTGCAGACCGATCCCCATCCCAAACTGGTGTTGGGGCAACTGGGTAACGCCACCACGCAGGAGGCGAGCCCCGCAAAGCCGAAGCCTTGATAAAGATCTCGGCCAATCAGGCTCCGGGCGGGTATGCTGTTGACCCCCATCGCCCGAGAGCCCTTTCCCATGAGCACCACCGTCTTTTTTGCCGTCCTGCTGGCAGCCCTGCTTCACGCCAGCTGGAATGCGCTGGTCAAAATTGGCGAAGAGCGGCTGGTGGGCGTGTCACTGGTGGCGATCTTCTCAGGGCTTATCGCCGCCGTGGCGCTGCTGCCCATGGGGCTTCCCTCTGCTGCCGAGCTGCCTTGGCTCGGCCTCTCAGTCCTGCTCCATATCGGTTACTGCCTGTTTCTCAGTCATGCTTACAATCAGGGCGATTTTGGCCAGATCTATCCGCTGGCCCGTGGCAGTGCCCCGCTGCTCGCCATGGCGTTAAGTGCCATATTGCTGGGGGATTACCCCGGTTACGGCGGCCTCATCGGCGCCTGCGTGCTGATCATGGGGGTCTTGCTGATGGCCTGGCGAGGTGGGCAGCAGCGTCTTGCCAGCAAAGCGGTTCGGGCAGCACTGGTCACGGCCATGTTCACGGCGATCTATACCCTCTCGGATGGTGCCGGCGCCCGCGCAGGGGGTGAACCGGTACGCTACACCCTCTGGCTCTTTGCCTGCACCGGGCTGGCGATGCTGCTGGTGCTGATCATCCACCAGAAACGCAACGCATGGCGCCAGATCCGTCAATATGCACTGGTTGGCGCCACCGGGGGTGCCATGTCACTGCTCGCCTACGGGATTGTTATCTGGGCCATGACCCAAGCCCCCATTGGCGTGGTCGCGGCTCTGCGCGAAAGCAGTGTGCTGTTTGCCATGCTGCTCTCGGTCTGGCTGCTGAAAGAGCCGCTCGGGCGCATGCGGCTGACGGCGGCGGCTATTATCACTGGCGGCGTGCTGCTGACCCGGCTGGGAGGATAAGCGCTGTCGCCATTGGTGCGTATTTATCAGGCAGGATGGCGTAATTCACTCCGCCAAATATGCCGAATACGAATAATGGAAATAAGTGTCGGCCCGGGCGTAAATGTTTACATCCGCAACGTATCAATTAACTGGCAGGTCTGTTTATTTCAACCACAGCTTCATTCGGGAAACTTACCTGCCCAGTAGCATTAATGATAAAATCATTCACAGTTAATTTTCGGCAACGCTGACCAATACCGCGCATGGCACAGACCATGCCGCTCCGCCCATACATTCATTGACCGCCTGACGGGTAAGCCAGCCCGGTCAGAGATGACCCGATCGCGCCCGCCACAGCAGGATGGCATGGCGCTACCGCGTTATTAATGGGTCCGGTTTCGTCTGTTTAATTTTTGATTATTTTAAATCCAGCACCATCAGGGAGTTTTTAATATGTCGGCAAAAAAGCTGAAGTTGGGCGCCTTTATATTGATGATATTAACATCGGTATTTGGCGTCACTAATATCGGGATCGGTTTTTACCGAATGGGATATGCCGCCATTCCGATGTTCGTGATCGGCGGACTGTTCTTCTTCATCCCGTTCATTTTGATGATGATCGAATTCGGCACCGGCTTTCGCAAAGAGGCGGGCGGCATCTTTACCTGGATGCGCCACTCGGTCTCGACCCGATTCGCCTTTATCGGTCTGACCATGTGGTTTGCCTCCTACGTCATCTGGATGTTTGGCAAGGCGCTCTCCATGTGGGTGCCCCTATCCTTCATGCTGTTTGGCCGCGACATCACCGTCATCCCGGTCACCCTGGGTACCGGTATCGACTTCGGCCCCTTTATTCTGGGAGTGGTCGCCATCGCACTGGTTGCCACCGTCACCAAGCTCATCACCCTGGGTAGCGCCCGCTTCGCTAAAGTGGCGGCCATCGGCGGTCTCTCCGTGGTGGCACTCAACGTGTTGCTGCTGGTCGGTGGCGTCTTCACCTTCGCGGTGAGCGGCATGACTCTGCAGGAGCCCTTCACCCAGGCATCGCTGACGGCGTCTCCCAATGCCGCTTTCAACGACATCATCCCCTTCCTCGGCTTTATGGTGTTCGCCATCTTCGCCTACGGCGGGGTCGAGGCGATGGCCGGGGTGGCTGACGAGCTGGAAGATCCCGAGCGTGACCTCAAGCGCGGCATCTTCCTCTCCGGCGCCTTCATCGTGCTCTGTTACATCATCGGCTTTCTGGCGGTCGGCTCCATCATGCGCTGGAGCGACTTCCCGGCCGAGGGGATCACCTCTCTCTCCGCCCTCTTCATCATCATGCTGGAGCTGGGGCGTCATCTTGGTGGCGAGTGGCTGGGACAGGTGTTCATGCGATTTGCAGGATTGGGCATGTTCCTGAGCTATCTGGGTGCCTTTATCGCCCTCTCCTACGCGCCGCTACGCCAGTTCATCACCGGCACCCCGAGCTACTTCTGGCCGGAGCGTTTCCAGCGCGAGAACGAGAATGGCGTGCGCATTGAAGCCCTCAAGGTGCAAGCCTGGGTGGTCTGTCTGTTCATTGCCGCCAAATCCATCTTTACCCTGATCAACCCGGAAGGGGCCGCCGCCCTCTACGAGCTGATCATCACCATGACCAACGTCGGCATGACCCTGCCCTACATGTTCCTCATCTACGCCTGGTATCGCTATCGCAACAACCCGGCGCTGGGCAAGGACCTGATCTTCTTCAAGAGCGCGGGCTCGGTACTGCTGGCCACCAGCATCAGCCTGATCCTGGTCGCCTTCGGCAACGTCTTTACCGTGGTCGCCCCCTTTATCTCCGGCGATATCTCCACCGGCGTCTGGACCATCATTGGCCCGCTGCTGTTCGTGGTAATCGCCATGCGCTTCAAGATCAAGCAGGAAGATGCCCACTAAACGGTAAGCAATGCTCCATGCCAATCGGGACCGTTCTGGTCCCGATTTTTTTTAGCGCCGGCTTCCGCTCGCCATCACGGCCAGCCCATAGTTTCAATGTAAGAAAAGACTCCATGGAGACCCATTTTGCGCTCTCCTCGCCGTCAGAGCGCGCTCAACGCCGTAAATTATCAATATCAAGGTGAGAATGATTGTGAAGCGCCAGTTCACGACATATAACTTAGCGAGATATCCCTGTATTTCGTCCGGTAGAGCTGATCATGATGATGCGTTCCCTCCTTCCCCTGTTGCTTGGCGCAGTAATGTTGCCGGCCACTATGGACAGTGCCCATGCCAACCCCTTTTCCGCCAGCAGCAAGAGCAGCAGCGGCTTTCTCGAGCGACGGGATGTGCCCAACCTCAGCTCGGCCGCCTTTGTGGTGGCCAACCACAGAACCGGCGAGGTGATCTCCGAGCGCAATGGCAACCGGGTGATGCCCATCGCCTCGCTCACCAAACTGATGACTGCGCTGGTGGTGCTGGATGCCAACCTGCGGCTCAACGAAATGCTCACCGTGACCAATGCCGACATCGACCGCATCAAGGGAACCGGCTCGCGCCTGGCCATAGGTTCCAGGCTCAGCCGCGCCGAAATGCTCCATATCGCCCTGATGTCCTCTGAAAACCGCGCCGCCTCGGCGCTGGCCCGCCACTATCCCGGCGGCCAGCGTGCCTTCGTCGAGGCGATGAATGCCAAGGCCCGCATGCTGGGGATGTGGAATACCCGCTACGCCGACAGCACAGGGCTCAACCCGCGCAATGTCTCCACCGCGCAGGATCTCGCCAAACTCGCCGCCGCAGCGGCCTCCTATCCGCTGATCCGCCAGTACTCCACCGACGAGCAGAGTTATGTGCGCACCAACAAGCGTCAGCTGCACTACCTCAACTCCAACCGGCTGATCCGTGAAGGGCAATGGGAGTTCACCCTCTCCAAGACCGGCTATATCCGCGAAGCTGGCCGCTGTCTGGTGCTGGGCACCAAGGTCAATCGTGAGCCGGTGATCATGGTGCTGCTCAATGCCGAAACCACCAACGATCGGGTCGCCGATGCCAAGCGGATCAAAACATGGCTGGAGAGCTCGGGCAGAACCACCCTGGCAGCCAACCAGAGCAGCATGCTGACTCATCAGTAAGCTCGACATCCCCAACCAAGCGAGGCGCCCGCCTCGCTTTTTTCTGCGTGAGCGCGCCCAAAAAATGGGATCCAGTTCCCGCTACAGGTAACACCTTCCGCCATCCCGTTACAAAACGTAACTACTCAACAGCGTGATTCACACTAATAGAATCAATTGGTTGTAACCTGGCAGCAAGAATTTTAGCGTGCCATCACAACCCCTGTAACGACGAGCCACCATGCGTATTTCCAGTATCGAGTGCGGGCGGGTACTGGCCATTCTGGCCGTGATGACCATTCACGTATCCCCCTTCGCCAATCCGTTCAATCCCGCCCTGTGGGGAAATGGATCCTGGCTCTGGCTGAGCGGCACCATCAACCAGTTATGCCGCTTTGCCGTGCCGCTGTTTTTCCTCTGTGCCGGTTGTTACTTTCTGCAGCCGAGACTGAGCCGCGAAGCGCCGCTGACCGTTGCCTGGCGCTACTGCCGCCCCTTGCTGATGCTCTGGCTGGTGTGGAGTCTGGTCTACCTGCTGGTGCCGTTCAATCCGCTTGATGCCGTGCAACAGGGCTATCTGGCCTCCCTGCGCGGGCAGTGGCAATTCCAGCTCGGCGACCCCCTCAATGGCTGGCTGGTGGGCGGCATGATCCACCTCTGGTTCCTGCCAGCCCTGGTCATGGCGGTGGCCCTGCTGGCACTCTGTTATCGGCTTGGCAGACCAGCGCTCGCCCTCTGGCTGGGTCTTGGCCTCTACCTGCTGGCGCTGCTGGGGGGCTCCTATGCCAAGCCGCTGCTGGGCGCCGAGTGGCCACTGCTCACCCGTAACGGCCCCTTCTTCTCCCTGCTGTTTGTGGCGCTCGGAGCCCTGCTGCGCCAGCGTCAGTGGCAACCGGATGCCCGCACTGGCTGGCAATTGCTGCTGGTGGGCGTGGCGCTCTATGGCTGTGAAGCTTGGGCGCTGCAGCACTTCGCCGCAGTGCCGCTCACCCGCCACGACTTCCTGCTCGGCTCCCTTCCCTGGGCTATCGGCCTGTTTGGCCTGCTGCTGGCCAACCCCGACTGGGGCAAGGGCAGCTGGCTTGAGCGCCAGGCCCCCAAAGTGCTCGGGATCTACTGCCTGCACATGATGCTGGTGGTCTGGCTCTTCATGTTTGGACCGCAGGGCGCATCCATCCTGTGGGAGATTGCCAAGGTGCCGCTGCTGCTGGGATCGTCTCTGCTGGTCTATCACCTGTTGGCGGCCCCGCCCCTCACCCGCCGACTGCTGCGTACCCACTGAGTCCGGTATCCGGCCCATCCTATCGGGCCGGACACCTCTTCACGTTTTGTCCCTTTCTCTTCCGCTTCACCCTTTTTCCTCTCGCTTCGTTCCCGCGCTTTTGCTGCAGGGGATCTGCGTTTCAGCCGCGCTCTCCCAACCGCAACAACCACCTCCACAGATACCTCCATTTTCACCTTGCCAGATAAATGAAAATCAATATCATTGGCATCCCGCTTAAGCGGGTCAGGCTAATTATAATTAAATCAATATGTTCGATCCGTCAGGTCGACATCCAAAGAGTCAATATTGAATATGCAGCACCCTCACTTTCGCAGAACGCTGGTCTCGCTGGCACTGCTGGGCACCGGCTTCACTGCCCAGGCCACCGATGAAACCATGACTGTGGTTGGCAAACGCTCCCAGCATCAGGAAGTTGCCACCGCTACCCGTACCAATACGCCAGCCAAGCTGGTTCCCCAGACCATCGACAGCGTCAAGGTCAGCGAGCTGACCGCCTTCGGCCAACCAACGCTGAGTGAAGCCCTGAGCGGCATTCCCGGTGTCAACGCCAGCGGTGATACCCGCTTCGATGGAGTCAATATCCGCGGCTTCAGCGCCAGCAACGACTTCTATCTCGACGGGTTCCGCGACGACATGCAGTACACCCGGGATCTCGGCAACATCGAGCGTGTGGAAGTGCTCAAGGGCCCGGCTGCCGTGCTCTACGGCCGTGGCAGTACGGGGGGCATCGTCAACCGGGTCAGCAAGAAGCCGCAGAAAGGGCAGGAGTCCAGCGTCACCGCCCGGGTCGGCAGCTTTGACAGCCAGCGACTGGCTGCCGACCTCAATGGCGAGGCGAGTGAGCAGGTGCAACTGCGCCTCAACATGGCGCAAGAGGACAAAGATAGCTTCCGCAACGGCGTGAAGAGCAAGCGCACCCTGCTGGCCCCCTCCGCCAACTGGGAGATCAGCGACAACCTCAACTGGCTGGTGCAGTACGAGCGCAACGAACATGACCGCACCCCGGATCGCGGCATTCCCGGGGTCAATGGCCGTCCGGCCGATGTGCCGCGAGAGTATGTCTACAGCGATACCAGCCGCGACTTCATCGATGACGTGGCACAATCCACCCGCTCACGCCTCTCCTGGGATATCAACGATCAGTGGCAGTTGCGCCAGCAGCTCGGTTACTCCACCCTCGACAGCCAGTTTGACAACACCTATGTCACCAGCGTCAAAGGGGATCAGGTGACCCGCTCCCGCTGGCAGCAGGATCTGAAAGCGAAGAACCTGATCAGCAACACCGAGGCAGAAGGTCTGTTCCAGACCGGCCCGGTGGAACATCGCCTGCTGGCCGGCTTCGAGCAGAACTGGCAGGAGCGCACACCCAAGCTCTACCAGAACGCCACCGCCATCCCGTCCGGCAACCTCTACGACCCGGGCTCACTGCCTACCTACAATGGCGCCATGAAGCTCTCCAGCGACGCCAAACACAAGGTGCGCGGCAATGGCCTCTATCTGCAGGATCAGCTCAGCCTGGGTGACTGGCATCTGGTGGGCGGGCTGCGCCGTGACGACTTCACCGTCACCAGTCGCCGCTACGACCTCAACAAGGAGGAGAGCGTCTCGGTCAACAGCCTGAGCCCGCGCCTCGGTCTGGTGTGGAATCCCCTCGAGGATCACGCCTTCTACACCTCCTACAGCAAGACCTTCACTCCGGTGGGCGGCGAGCTGATCGGCATCACCCCGGGCGACAAAAACAACGGGCTGGAACCCCAGCACACCCGCCTCTACGAAGGTGGGGTGAAGAGTGACTGGCTGAACGGCAAGCTGGCGACCACTCTCTCCCTCTATCGACTGGAGATGTACAACAAGCGCACCAAGGATCCGCTGGATCCCACCAAGGTGATCCTCACCGGCCTGCAGCGTACCGAAGGGGTCGAACTGAGCGCCCGTGCCGAGCTGACCGACGAGATCTATCTGCGTGGCGGCTTCGCCATTCAGGATGCGGAGCAGGTCAAGGCGGATGCGGATCTGCAGGGCAAGCGCCCGATGAACGTCTCCCGCCAGAATGGCCAGTTCTATCTCGGCTACAAGAGTGGCGAGCAGGGCTGGTTCGGTGAAACCGGCGTGACGGCGGTGGGCGATCGCTTCGCCGACAACGCCAACACCACCACACTGCCCGGTTACGCCCGCTTCGATGCGCGCGCCGGTTATCGCTGGCAGCAGTGGGAAGCCGAGCTGAGCGCCGAAAACCTGACCGACCACAAGTACTTCGTCAGCGCCACCAGTGCCACCCAGATCATGCCGGGTACGCCCCGTCAGCTGAGCCTGACCGGAACCTACCGCTTCTGATCTCTGTGACAACCACCCCGACTGGCCAGCCCTTGCTGGCCAGTTTTTTATGAAGCAACCACGATGAAACGCAGAAGAGTTCCCCTTCACAACAACAAATGGGTACGCCGCCTCCATGCCTGGGCCGGTTTTTTTACCCTCGCCCTGATGCTGATGTACGGCATCACCGGTCTCTGGCTGCAACACCGTGCCGTGTTGCCCATCCCCGGCCCCCACACCGATAAATCGAGTGAAGAGATAGTGCTCAAGGCGCCGCTCGCCAGCCCGGAGCAGCTGAAAAGCCTGCTGCAACAGCGCTATCCCGATACCTTTGCCGACGGGCGAACCATGATCACCCCGGCCCAGACCCTGCCCACCCCGAACGGCCCGCTCACCCTGCCCGCCAAGTGGGAAATGCGCGGCGTTACCCTCAGCCAGAGCGTAGCCGCCAGCTATGTCGAGGGTACCTTGCTGGTACGTACCGACCTGCAGCAAGCCAACTTTGCCGCCAGCCTCAACCGGCTGCACCGCGGTATGGGCACCGGCCTCGGCTGGCAGCTGTTTGGCGATATCGCCGCCCTGGCCCTGCTGCTCCTCGCCCTCACCAGCCTGTTTATGTGGACCAAGCTGCACGGCACACCCAGAGCCATCATCGCGCTGACGCTCGCAGGCAGCCTCGGTACCCTGCTGTTTGCCCTGCTGGGATAGCACGGCAACCATGTTCTGATGCAACAAGGTTTGGAAAAAAACCGCAATAGAAACAGACCGCTGGCGGTGATGCCGTCAGCGGCTATATCAAGAAAAGGAAATAACGGAGAGCGGAAAAAGAGAAGGGATACCAAGAGGTAACGGGAAGTACTGACTGCTCAGCAGCAACGCACCAATGTGCAGGAGCGCCAAAAAACAAAAGGCCATCATTGCTGATGGCCTTTTGTCATGAATTTGATGGTGCCCGGGGTCGGACTCGAACCGACACGGTTATTCACCGGCGGATTTTGAATCCGCTGCGTCTACCGATTTCGCCACCCGGGCAACTGCGAGGGATTATACGAATGGCGCGATGCCATGCAAGGTGTTTTTCGATTGAACACTCCCGTTTGTTCATTTATTCAACGCCTTGCCGATGCGGGGCCAGTTACATAGAATGCCGCCATCATCTTAATGGAATAAAAACGATGGCCAAGCCTAAAAAAGTCCAACAAAAATCACCCTCTCCTGACACTCAGCCATACCCGTCAGCAGGTCTGCTGCGTCGCCTCGGCGCTCTGATTTATGATGCGCTGGTAGTGACTTCGCTGCTGATCATCGCCGGCTTTATCGGCATGGGTGTCGCCAAGCTGTTGCTGGTCACCGGCATGGCCAGCGTACCGGCGGGTGAAGATACCGTCTGGTTGCTTACCCGCCACCACCTGAGCCTGATCTACACCCTGTGGCTCGCCTTCGTCATCTGTGGTTTCTACACCTGGTTCTGGACCCGCGCTGGCCAGACCGTCGGCATGCGCGCCTGGCGGCTGCGCATTCAGAACGAAGATGGCAGCCATATCCGTATTACCCAGGCGCTGATCCGTCTCGCCACCGCCAGATCTGGTCTGGGCAACCTGATGTGCCTGTTCAACCGCCAACGTCCGCGGGCGTTTCAGGATATCTGGGCCGAGTGCGAAGTGATCGTGCTGAACAAGCAGGAAAATCTGGAATTGCTTAACAAGTAATACCGGAGCAATGCAGCAACGAAAGAGGGCACCAACAGGTGCCCTCTTTGCATTTCCTCATAACCTCGTGCGGATTACTGCTTGCGGCTGAGGATGTAGAAGGAGATACCGCCAAACAGCAGGCTGGGCGCGATAGCCGCCAGAATGGGCGGTACCGCATAGACCAGACTGATGGGGCCAAACACCCGATCACTCACGTAGACGGCGAAGCCGGTCATGATCCCCATCAGCATCCGAGCCCCCATGCTCACCGAGCGTAGCGGGCCAAAGATGAAGGAGGAGGCCAGCAGGATCATCGCCACCACCGAGAGCGGTGACAGCAGTTTGCGCCACATCTCCAGCTTGTAGCGACCGGCATCCTGCTTGTTGGCATCGAGATAGCCGATGTAGTCGAGCAGACCGGAGACCGAGAGGTTCTCGGGGTCGATACTCACCACCCCCAGCTGCTTGGGCGTCAGCTCCGAGCTCCACTCCATCTTGTCATGCTGCTCGCTGCGGATCTGCGCCGGGTCGTCGAAGCGGGTAACCTGGGTCTGCTTGAGCAGCCAGTGGTGACGCTCGAACACACCCTCCTGCGCCTGCACCACGTCGATCAGCTTGCGCTCGGGGGTGAAGCGATAGAGGGTGATGCCGGTGAGGGCGCCATCGTTGCGCACCCCGTTGATATTGACGAAGTTGTTGCCATCGCGAGCCCACACCCCGTAGGCGGAAACCGTCAGACGACCTTCGGACAGCGCGCCCGCCTTGATGTCATCAGCTATCCGCTTGGCGGCGGGGGCCACATACTCCCCCATCAGCCCTACCATGATCATCAACGGGATCGCCGTCTTGAGCGCCGCCATCACGATACTGATCTTGGAGCGACCCGCCGCCTGCATCACCACCAGCTCGGAGCTGGTCGCCAGCTGACCCAGACCAATCAGGCCACCCAGCAGCGCGGCCAGCGGGAAGAAGAGCACCGCCTCCTTGGGCATGGAGAGCAGCACATAGTAGAGGGCGTTGATCATGTCGTAGTTGCCGTCACCGACCGACTTGAGCTGCTCCACATACTTGATGAGCCCCGCCAGGCCAACGAGCGTGATTTCACACAGCAGGATCGACATAAAGATGACCCGACCGATATATCTATCGAGAATGCCAAACATCAGCAGAAGTTCCTATGTTGCAGCATCATGCTGATTTTCTGTTGAAATAGCGCCCTTTCACCCCGTTCCACCAGCTGGTGCCCTGCAGATTGAGGGGCAGGCCGATAAACAGCAGGTAACCGAGCGGCACCAGGAACATCCCCGGCCAGTAGGGCAGCCGACCGCTGTCGATGGCCGAACGGGCGGCGCTGAGCAGCAGGAAGTAGGAGAGATAGAGCATGATGGCCGGCAGCAGCTTGGCGTAGCGCCCCTGACGGGGGTTGACCCGCGCCAGCGGTACCACCAGCAGGGTGAGCACCGGAATGGAGAGGGGCAGCGAGATACGCCACTGCAATTCCGCCATCATGGCGTTGTCCTGGGTACCGAACAGTTCCATGGTCGGCTTGGCCGCCGCCTTGCGGTTGGAACGCTCCATCTCCTGCTGGCGGATCACCAGACCATATTCGCGAAAATCGGAGATCTGGAACTGTTTGCCGGAGAAGTTCCCTTCGTAGCGGGAACCATCCATCAGGGTCAGCCACTGCAGACCGTTCTCATCGACCGTCACCACCCCTTCGCTCGCCACCACCACCGAGGGAGGATTGTTCCCCTCCGCCCGCTGCAGCACGAAGATCTTTTGCAGTTTTGAGCCGTTGTCGTTCAAATCCTGGATATAGGCAACCAGACGCCCCTTGTCGAGCTCCATAAAGCGGCCCGCCTGCAGGAAGGAGATACCCGGATCCGCCTTGAACTCGTCGATCACCTGATACTCGCGCTCCTTGGCCTGCGGGGCGATCCAGCCGGTGTTGAACGCCGCGACCACCGCCGTCAGCAAGGCCAGCAACATGGCGCTGCGCATCACAAAACGGTGGCTGAAGCCGACCGCATGCATCACCGTCATCTCGCTTTCGGCGTAGAGGCGACCATGGGCAAACAAAATGGCTAAAAAGAGACTGATAGGCAGCATCAACAGCGCCATATTGGGCAAGTTGAGCAGCAGCAGGGTGGAGACCAGACGTGTCGGCACCTCGCCATCGGCGGCGTCACCGATGATCTTGATAAATTGTTGGCTGACAAAGATAAGCAGCAATACGAATAACACTGCCAGCTGGGTTTTCAGGGTTTCCCTGAACAAATATCGGAAAACGATCACAGTCATTCCCAAGTAAACTTGTGTTTTTAGTCGAATGCCTGAAAAATAGGGCCGTATATTGGATTTTTACCAGTTTGAACTGCGGAGCCTGTGGCTGTTCGCTCCGCCTCTGATACCCCAACAAGCACCGCATTATTCAATAAAAGGTGCCTTTTGTCTTTAGGATGTAGGAGATTCCATGGAGTTCAGTGTAAAGAGTGGCAGTCCAGAGAAGCAACGGAGCGCCTGCGTCGTAGTCGGCGTATTTGAGCCTCGTCGCCTCTCTCCGGTTGCCGAACAACTGGACAAGATCAGCGATGGCTATATCAGTTCGCTGCTGCGCCGTGGCGACCTGGAAGGGAAACCAGGCCAGATGTTGCTGCTGCATCAAGTACCGGGCGTGCTCAGCGAGCGCGTACTGCTGGTCGGATGCGGCAAGGAGCGGGAACTCGACGAACGCCAGTACAAGCAGATCATCAACAAGACCATCACCACCCTGAACGAAACCGGCTCCATGGAAGCGGTCTGCTTCCTCACCGAGCTGCACGTCAAGGGTCGGGATACCTATTGGAAGGTACGCCAGGCGGTAGAAACCACCAAGGCGGGCCTCTACAGCTTCGATCAGTTCAAGACCAACAAGGCCGAGCCACGTCGCCCGCTGCGCAAGCTGGTATTCAACGTGCCGACGCGTCGGGAACTGACCATTGGTGAAAAAGCCATCGCTCACGGTCTGGCCGTGGCCAAGGGTGTGCGGGTCTGCCGCGACGTGGCGAACATGCCGCCCAATGTCTGCAACCCGGCCTATCTGGCCTCCCAGGCCCGTCGTCTGGCCGATGCCTACGACAACATCACCACCAAGGTGGTGGGCGAGCAGGAGATGGCCGAACTCGGCATGAACTCCTATCTGGCCGTGGCTCGCGGCTCCGACAACGAAGCCATGATGGCCATCATCGAATACAAGGGTCATCCGGATGCCAAGCCCATCGTGCTGGTCGGCAAGGGTCTGACCTTTGACTCCGGCGGCATCTCCATCAAACCGGCCGACGGCATGGACGAGATGAAGTACGACATGGGTGGCGCCGCCTCCGTGCTCGGTACCATGCATGCGCTGGCCCAGCTGCAACTGCCGATCAACGTCATCGGCGTGCTGGCTGGCTGCGAGAACATGCCGGGTGGCAACGCCTATCGCCCGGGTGACATCCTCACCTCCATGTCCGGCCAGACCATCGAAGTGCTCAACACCGATGCGGAAGGTCGTCTGGTACTGTGTGATGCGCTGACCTATGTGGACCGCTTCGATCCGGAAACCGTGATCGACGTGGCGACTCTGACCGGTGCCTGCGTCATCGCGCTGGGCCACCACACCTCGGGTCTGCTGGCCAACCACAACCCGCTGGCCCACGAGCTGCTCAACGCCTCCGAGCAGGCGGGTGATCGCGCCTGGCGTCTGCCGTTGTTCGACGAGTATCAGGAGCAGATCGACAGCCCGTTCGCCGACATGGCCAACATCGGCGGTCGTCCGGCCGGCACAATCACCGCAGCCGCCTTCCTGTCACGCTTCACCAAGAAGTACAACTGGGCCCACCTGGATATCGCCGGGACCGCCTGGAAGAGTGGCAAGGACAAAGGCTCCACCGGTCGTCCGGTGCCCCTGCTGACCCAGTTCCTGCTGAACCGGGCTGGCGTGGATATCGAAGAGAAAGAGTAACTCTCCGGCCCCTGCCGATGGCTGCATCGGAAGGGTTGGCGTTACCCTGAACCACAAGGAAGAGGCCCGCCTCTTCCTTGTTTCATTCTTGAATCAGTGAGCTGCGGACGGGAAACACCCCGTCAGCCTCATGAGGCGGTCAACAGTCCGTCACCGCAAAACGGGATCAACCTGATGAGCCAAGTGACCTTTTACCTGATGAGCGAACAGGATGACGCGCAAGCCTCTGCGGTCGAGCGACTGGCCTGCACTCTTGCTGCCGAGTCGTGGGGCGCGGGCCATATCTACCTGTTCTGCAACGATGAGGCCCAGGCCCTGCGCCTGGACGAGCTGCTGTGGCAACTGCCGCCGGAGCGCTTCGTGCCGCACCAGCTGCAAGGCGAAAGCGGCATGGCCCCGGTGGAGATCGGCTATCAACCACCGAAACGGCGCTACGCCCGCCTCATCAATCTGGCCACTGCGACACCTTTGTTTGCAGGACACTTCGCTCAAGTGGTAGATTTTGTCCCCACTGACGAAACACAAAAGCAGCAAGCCCGCGAGCGCTACAAGCACTATCGCCAGGCAGGCCATACCCTCGAAATGAGGGATCAGCCCGTCCTTGCCGCACCGGATCCGGCGCAGCCATGACTGCAACCAATTGATCCATAAAGAATCAACACCAGACTCCATCCATCCAGATTACGGCGAGACCATGGAAAAGACTTTTAATCACAACGCCATCGAACAGGCGCTCTATCAGCACTGGGAAGCCCAGGGTTACTTCAAGCCCCACGGCGACACCAGCAAAGACTCCTTCTGCATCATGATCCCGCCGCCGAACGTCACCGGCAGCCTGCACATGGGTCACGCCTTCCAACAAACCCTGATGGACACCCTGATCCGCTACAACCGCATGCAGGGCAAGAACACCCTGTGGCAGGCAGGTACCGACCACGCCGGTATCGCCACCCAGATGGTGGTTGAGCGCAAGATCGCCGCAGAAGAGGGCAAGACTCGCCACGATTACGGCCGTGATGCCTTCATCGACAAGATTTGGCAGTGGAAGGAAGAGTCCGGCGGTACCATCACCCGCCAGATGCGCCGTCTGGGCGACTCCGTGGATTGGGAGCGCGAGCGCTTCACCATGGATGAGGGTCTCTCCGCCGCCGTGCAGGAAGTGTTTGTTCGTCTCTACGAAGATGGCCTGATGTACCGCGGCAAGCGTCTGGTGAACTGGGATCCGAAACTCAACACCGCCATCTCCGATCTGGAAGTGGAGAACCGCGAGATCAAGGGCCACATGTGGCACCTTCGCTATCCGCTGGCCAACGGCGCCAAGACCGCCGAAGGCAAGGATTACCTGATCGTCGCTACCACCCGTCCGGAGACCATGCTGGGCGATACCGCCGTGGCCGTGAACCCGGAAGACCCGCGTTACAAGGCGCTGATCGGCCAGCACATCCTGCTGCCGCTGGTGAACCGTCTGATCCCCATCGTCGCCGACGAACACGCCGACATGGAGAAGGGCACCGGGTGCGTGAAGATCACCCCGGCTCACGACTTCAACGATAACGAAGTGGGCAAGCGCCACAGCCTGCCGATGATCAACATCTTCACCCTGGATGCCCACGTGCGTGCCGAGGCCGAAGTGGTCGATACCAACGGCAACCCGAGCACCGCCTATGACGCAGCCCTGCCGGCCGAGTTCGCCGGTCTGGAGCGCTTCGCTGCCCGCAAGGCGATTCTGGCCAAGCTGGAAGAGCTGGGTCTGCTGGACGAGATCAAGGATCACGTGCTGCAACAGCCTTACGGCGATCGCGGTGGCGTGCCCATCGAGCCGATGCTGACCGACCAGTGGTACGTGCGCGTGGCACCGATGGCCAAGACCGCCATCGAGGCGGTGGAAGATGGCCGCATCCAGTTCGTGCCGAAGCAGTACGAAAACATGTACTTCTCCTGGATGCGCGACATTCAGGACTGGTGCGTCTCCCGTCAGCTGTGGTGGGGTCACCGCATCCCGGCATGGTATGACGACGCCGGCAACGTCTACGTTGGCCGCAGCGAAGATGAAGTGCGCGCCAAACACAGCATCCCTGCCGTAACCGTACTGCGTCAGGACGAAGACGTGCTCGACACCTGGTTCAGCTCCGCTCTGTGGACCTTCTCCACTCTGGGCTGGCCGAACAACACCGAGGCACTCAAGACCTTCCACCCGACCGACGTGCTGATGAGCGGCTTCGACATCATCTTCTTCTGGATTGCCCGGATGATCATGATGACCATGCACTTCATCAAGGACGATAACGGCCAGCCGCAAGTCCCGTTCAAGACCGTCTACATCACAGGCCTTATCCGTGACGAAGAGGGCCAGAAGATGTCCAAGTCCAAGGGCAACGTACTGGACCCGCTCGACATGATCGACGGCATCTCGCTGGAAGATCTGCTGGAGAAGCGCACCGGCAACATGATGCAGCCGCAGATGGCCGAGAAGATCGCCAAGCGTACCGCCAAGCAGTTCCCGGAAGGGATCGAGGCCCACGGTACCGACGCCCTGCGCTTCACCCTGGCAGCGCTGGCCTCTACCGGTCGTGACATCAACTGGGACATGAAGCGGCTGGACGGCTACAACAACTTCTGCAACAAGCTGTGGAACGCCTCCCGCTACGTGCTGATGAATACCGAAGATCAGGATTGTGGTTTTGCCGGTGGCGAGATGCAGTTCAGCCTGGCAGATCGCTGGATCCAGTCCCAGCTGCAAGTGGCCATCCGTGATTTGCGCACCGCCCTCGATACCTATCGCTTCGATATCGCCGCTGGCGTGCTGTACGAATTTATCTGGAACCAGTTCTGTGACTGGTATCTGGAGCTGACCAAGCCGGTGCTGACCAAGGGTTCGGAGGCCGAGCAGCGCGCTGCCCGTCACACCCTCGTCAGCGTCCTTGAAACCTTGCTGCGGCTGGCGCACCCGATCATCCCGTTCATCACCGAGACCATCTGGAAATCGGTCGCGCCGCTGGCTGGCGTACACGCCGACACCATCATGATTCAGGCCTTCCCCGAGTTTGACGCCGCCAAAGTAGATGACGCCGCGATGGCAGACCAAGAGTGGGTGAAGGAGTTCATCGTCAGCATCCGCAACATCCGCGCCGAGATGAATGTGGCGCCGAGCGTGCCCCTCAACGTGCTGCTCCAGTGCGATGCCAAGGATGCCCAGCGCGCCGCTGACAACGAGGCCTTCCTCAAGTCGCTGGCTCGTCTGGAATCCATCCGCGTGCTGAGCCAAGGTGACGTAGCGCCGCTGTCAGTGAAGAAGCTGATAGGTAGCTCAGAGCTGATGATCCCGATGGCCGGTCTCATCGACAAGGACGCCGAACTGGCCCGTCTGGCCAAAGAGGTTGCCCGTCTGGTGGGCGAGTGCGGCCGCATCGAAGGCAAACTCGGCAACGACGCCTTCGTTGCCAAGGCGCCGGAAGCGGTCATCGCCAAAGAGCGCGAGAAGCTGGAAGATTACCGTCTCCAGCTGACCAAGCTGGAAGCCCAGCAGGCCGAGATCGCCGCGCTGTAAGCACCGCCCCAACCGATACAACAAAGCCCCCTGCCAAGGGGGCTTTTTCATATCCACGCTTCCCGCTTCAGCTCACCAGCAGCCAGCCGCAGAAACCGAGATAGAGCAGACCGACCAGCGCCAGTCGCTCGGCGGTCATGGTTCCCTTTCTGAACCCCCACCAGAGCAACCCCACCGCCAACAGCGTCACCAGCGAGGAGGCCATCATGGCGCCATCCAGCAGCCAGGGGGTAAAGAGCAGACAAAACGCCTTGGGGATAGTGCTCTGGATCATCATGGCCCCGGAGATATTGGCCAGCGCCAGCCGGTTCTTGCCCTGCCGCACCCAGATCAGCACGTTCATCAGCTCCGGCATCTCGGTCGCCACCGGACTCAACAGCAGGGCCGCCAGTACCGGCGAGAGGCCAAACAGCTCGCCCATGCTCTCCAGCTGATGGACAAACAGCTGGGCCGCCAGCGCCACCACCACCAGTGCAGCCAGTGTCTGCAGCAGCACCTTGCCAAGGGGCGGGATCCCGGCATCTGGGGCCAGCTTGAGGGGCTCCGGCAATTCGACTTCGTGGCTGTCACTCTGTTTCAGCTCGCGCCTTACATAGACGAGGTAGACCAGCAGGAAGAGCGGGGCCAGCCAGCTCTTGCCGGTAAAGGCGACCAGACCCAGTACAGTGGCCACCAGAAAGATACCCATAAACCAGCGCTGATCCCGGCCAATCTCGCGCTGCACCTCGCCATTGATGGCGCGCTCGGTACGACTCATGCAAAGCAGCAGGGTGAGGCCGACCGCCGCATAGCCGATGGTCGCCAGCACCAGCGGCCCGCCGAGGGCGGCACCGATGCCGATCTCCTGCTGGGCGGTTGTGTTGCCCATCAGCAGGGCGGTGAGGGTAACGATGCACTCGGGCAGCGCCGTACCCAGTGCCGCCAGCAGGGAACCGGTGGCGCTTTGGGAGAGTTTGAAGTGGTGGCCAGTCCACTCGATGCCGTTGACGAAGTATTCGCAGGCAAGGTAGATGGTGACCGCAGAGACGAGAAATAACAGCAGGGTAATCAACATAATAGATACCGCCAGGCGAGCAGAATAACCAATGGACCCGACATGGCTCGCCCGGCTGGCGTGCATATCGAGGCCAAAGGTCTTGCAGAGCGATAGTGCCTATCGCCGCCCATGCCATGGATGCGAGGATCCAAGAGTGTTGACATGGGCCCGGCCCGGAATGCGGGCGGGTTGCTACTCCCCAATGACTGAGGGGACGTTTTACCAACTCGACCGCCGCCTCACAAGGCAAATTAATGACAACTCATTCAATAAGTTGTAAGGGAATGTAACCTCGCCAGCGTCCCCTCCCTGCCGCCATTGCGCTGTTGGCACACCGATTGCTGTAGGTAATTCACTATCCACAACAGTTTGGGAAGGATGAACAATGAAACGGTGGATCCAACATTTCTATCAACTGAACCGCCTCAATTGGCTGATGGTCTGGTTGTTGCTCTGCTGCAGCATCATTCTGCTGTTTCCAGCCGGGCTGATGAAAGGGGCCGTCAGCCAATGGGCTGCGGATCATGCGGCCTGGCTGGGGGTCGGCATGCTGATCGCCATCTCCTACTTCTGCAGTCAGGGCTTCCTGATCGCCTGGGAGTGGGCGTGCGAAGAGTGGCAGGCGCGCCGTCAGCAGGACCAGCTGGCCCAGATGATCGGCTTCCTCGACTTCAACGAGAAGGCGGTGCTGCGCGAGTTCGTGCTGCAGCGTAAAAGCGTCATAAACTTGCCGATCACCGAGCCCGCCGTCAAAAACCTGATGGATGCCGGCGTCCTCACCTACGCCTACGGCAAGCCGACCCGGGAGAAGGATGACGAGAACCAGATCCGCGCCCTGATGATCGCCCTGCCCGCCCGGCCGCTGCTCACCTACAAGGTGCTGGGGCTGTCGCGCGGCAAGATGAGCGACGAGCAGGTGGAGCAGATCATGAACGCCCGTCCCAAGTTCGCCCAGAAGGGGTTCCAGCGCTAAACGCCCCCAACCGCCAGATGCAAAAGAGCCGGACACTGTCCGGCTCTCTCGTTTCTGCGCGACGTTCTGTACCATCCCTTGCGTCTTGTTGTGCCCTACCCTTTTAGGCTGGAGCAAAAGCTGACATCGTCCTGCACCGGATCATCGCTCATGCTGTGATAGAGCTCGAAGCAGGGACCATTGCCAAACTCCAGCCCGGCAGCAACGATGTCGCCGATATGTTCCTGCCAACGCGGGCCATACTGGCTGCGGTCGGTAATAAGATAACGGGACTGGGCGTAACGACCGGCGGGAATAAGCTGGATCTCGACCGCTCCCATCCCCACCGTCCCCGCAGGCACCGTCACCCCGATGTCAGTGCGACACTGAGCTGGCGGAGTCACCTCGGGGTTATCGTGATAGATGAAGATCCACTCCCCACCTTCCAGACCACGGGCGCTGGCCCACTGATGCAGCTGGCTGCAGACGGGGTCATACCCCTCGCCATAGGGGCCGGTGACACGCATATAGGCCAGAGTGCGGGCGTCCATCTCGATGGTTTTCATGGTATTGCTCCTTGCTGATGAGTGACCCTCAGCATAAGGATTCGGCTGCACAAGTGCGTGTCCATCCTTGCTCATCAAGTGTCCATTCTTGCTCTTGTCGCGGCGAAACTCTCCCGGCGTGCAACCATAGTAACGGCGAAATACCTTGGCAAACGCCTGGGAGCTGGCGAGCCCCGCCCCCAACGCAATGGCCGTGACACTGGCATCGGAATAGCAGAGCTGCCAAGCAGCCCGCTGGATGCGCAGACGACGACACATCTCCCCGGGCGTCTCCCCCGCCACAGCCGTAAACACTCGGTGAAAATGGTAGAAAGACAAGCAGGCACGGCTTGCCAGCGTTTCAATGGAGAGATCGGGATTCTGCTCCAGCGCCCGGATCACCGGGCGCAATCTGGCCTGATAATCGACCATACCGTTAGCGACTGGCGCCCCCCGCGACTCTGGCCATATAGAGCGCATCCACATAACGCCCTTGGCGGAAGGCATAGTCACGGGCTCGCCCCTCCTCGGTAAAACCGAACTTGCGATAAAGCGCCTGTGCGGCCTCATTGTCGGTATAGACGGTCAGCTCAATCCGGTGCAGGTTGAGCCAGTTATCGGCCAGATCCAGCGCCGCGGCCATCAGGGTAGAGCCAACCCCCTTGCCAGCCCAGTCATCCCGCACACCCATGCCAATCCCGGCCACATGCTTGCGTCTGGGATTGGGCTCCACATGCAATGAGATCTGACCCACCAGCCTCCCATCGGCCTCCGCCACCAAGGCGACCACATCACCGTTCTCCAACCGTTTTTGCCACTGGCTAAGGGGTGGCATAGGCAGGTGCAAAGTGCCCGCCTGGGCATTGGGCATGGAGTAAAGATCCCGCAAGGCGGGGGCATCGGCGGGTTCGGCATGACGGATAGTAATCTGCATATGAGGCTCCTTCTCGAAACCTCCATCATGCAATATCCGGCGCGGTTACACATCCCCTACCCGCACCCATTTGTCTTGCCTATCAAAGGGCGAGGAAAGGCCCATTGGCCGAGCACGGCGCAGATCCGTAGGCTGACCCCATATCAACAAGGAGAGAAGCCATGACTGACAAGACCCTGCACAGCGCCAACGGCGCCCCCGTCGTCGACAACAACAACAGCCTCACCGCCGGCCCGCGCGGCCCCATCCTGATGCAAGATATCTGGTTGATGGAGAAACTCGCCCACTTCGACCGCGAGCGCATTCCCGAGCGGGTGGTTCACGCTAAGGGCTCGGGCGCCTACGGCACCTTTACCGTGACCCACGACATCAGCCAGTTCAGCAAGGCCGATCTGTTCAGCGCCATCGGCAAGCAGACGCCTGTATTCCTGCGCTTCTCCACCGTGGCCGGTGAGAAAGGCGCCGCCGATGCCGAACGCGACGTGCGCGGCTTCGCTCTCAAGTTCTATACCGAGCAGGGCAACTGGGATCTGGTGGGCAACAACACCCCGGTCTTTTTCATCCGCGATCCGCTGAAATTCCCTGACTTCATCCACACCCAGAAGCGGGATCCGCGCACCAACCTGCGCAGCGCGACCGCCGCCTGGGACTTCTGGTCACGCCATCCGGAATCCCTGCATCAGGTCACCATACTGTTCAGCGATCGCGGCATCCCCAAGAGCCTGCGGGAGATGAACGGCTACGGCAGCCACACCTTCAGCTTTATCAACGACACCAACGAGCGCTTCTGGGTCAAGTTCCACTTAAAGACCGAGCAGGGCCACAGCTTCTACACCGATGAAGAGGCCGCCACCGCCGTCGGGCAGGATCGGGAGACCAGTCAGGCGGATCTGTTCAATGCCATCGAGCGGGGCGACTTCCCGCGCTGGAAGGTCTATGTGCAGGTGATGCCAGAGGCCGAAGCCCAGACTTACAACATCCACCCGTTCGACCTCACCAAGGTGTGGCCGCACAGCGACTACCCGCTGATCCCGGTGGGCGTGCTGGAGCTCAACCAGAACCCGGACAACTACTTCGCCCATGTGGAGCAGGCCGCCTTTACCCCGGCCAACGTGGTGCCCGGAATCGGCTTCTCGCCGGATCGCATGTTGCAAGGGCGACTCTTCTCCTACGGGGACACCCAGCGCTATCGCCTTGGCGTAAACCACGGTCTGCTGCCGGTCAACGCCCCGCGCTGCCCGTTCCATCACGGTGCCCATCGTGACGGTGCCATGCGGGCAGACAGCAATGGCGGCGCCAGCCCCAACTACCAGCCGAACCGTTTCGGTACCCAGCAGCCGAGCGAACAGCACGAACCGGCGCTGAGTCTGGAAGGGGCCGCCCTGCACTACGACTTCCGTGACTACGACAGCGACTACTACAGCCAGCCGGGCAACCTGTTCCGCATCATGGACGAGGGGCAGCGTTCACGGCTCGCCGCCAACCTGGCCCGCTCCCTCATCAATGTGGAGGATGACGCCATCGTCGCGGCCCAGCTTAAACACTTCGAGCAGGCCGACCCCGAGTACGCCAAACGAGTCGAACTGGCACTGGCCGCCTTGCAGCGCTAAGCCGCAAGCAGGAAAGATCTGCAAAAGCAAAACGGGGGCCTGATGGCCCCCGTTATCGTGATATTGACGGTGAGAAATAGAAAACGGAGCCCGAGGCTCCGTTTTTTCAATGCTGTATCAATCCCGGACGGAACGCGCTTCACGCTCTTCCCGCTCCCTTGCCAACAGGCGTTTGTACCACCCGTTACGGCAACCAAGCTGTGCATTGGAAGAGCAACGAGCCATTTCTTAGGTTCCAGCCAAGAGAAGAAAGGAGCTGCATTATGCGACAGGGATCACGTCCATGTCTTTAGCTGGATCAAGAAAAGCCTCACTGACCCACGGAAATCGTCTTCTGATCTTTCGCCCCCCGGGTGGCAGGCAACACCACCGCAGGAGAGCGCCAGGCCAGCGCGCCATTGCTCTCGAGGTCGTTCAGCGGGCCGCACTCCAGCCAGATATCTCCCTGCAGAATGCGGGCCCCTTCGGAATATTTCTGATCCGCAAACCAGCAAACCCGCTCGGGCAATGAGCCCAGTGGCAACACCAGCTCGGGACCGGCAGACTCGCCCACCACAGTGGTTTTGGACGCGGCCAGAGCGGGGGCGAGCCAGAGGGAGGCCAGCAGGCAGAGCAGTACATTTTTCATGAGAGGGATCCTGTTTCGATGGGGGGCACTCTCGAAGAATCGACCAGCCCCGGGGTTTACTTGACTGACAATCATACTGCCTGCTGGCATTGTGGAACCAATATGGTAGCCTGCCAGCGCCTGCGGGCAGTCTCTCGCTGCCACGCGCAAACTTCCGGTGAATTTGTCACGTCCTGACAAAATATAACCTTATTTATCAAATCGTTATTTGGATATTATCCCAATGCGTATCATGCCATTATTTCAAGCGGCCTGCCTGAGCCTGATGTTGTCCGCCTGCGTTGCCCCATTGCTGATGATGGGACCCACCAGCCAGCTGATGTGGGCCCTGCTCAAGCCGCTGGTCGGCTTTGACCCGAACGAGGTCAATCTATTCGAACAACCCCTGATCAAGGATCGGATGACCGCTATCCTTGGCCCCAACTACGACAGCACCATGCAATTGCTCAAGACCGCCAATGAATTGCAGCAGGAGGGTCCGCTGTTTTACGTCGTATCCCGTTATGCACCTGTACCCGATATAGCCAAGCAGGCGGGGATGGTGTGGAACTCGCAAACCAACCAGATGTCTGTGTTGCTGCAAAAAGGGGATGGCACCACCCAGACCTTTGGCGAAAATCTGGCGGGCACGGTACCGACCTGGCCAACCGCCATGCAAGGCTGGCAGACCCCTACCAGCCAGCTCACCCCGGCGACCAATACCCTGACCGGCGCGGCGACCAGTCAGAGTGGCGCCTCCCCCTTCTCCCTTGGCAGCGCGCTGGGCACAGTGACTCGCGGCGTCACCGGCTCGCTGACCAACAGCGCTAGCCAGGCCATCAGCGGCGCAGCCGCCAACGCCACAGGACAGGCCTCCCAAGCGGTGAGCCAAAGCACGACCGCTCTTACCCGCACTGCAACCACCGCTGTCACTGCGCCAGCCAAGCAAGCGGTGAGCAGCACTGCTGCCACCGTGACGCAAGAAGCCACCAAGGCCGTTGCCGCTCCTGCCAAGCAAGTCGTCAGCAGCGCCGCTGCGACCGCGACCCAAGAAGCCACCAAGGCCGTTGCCGCTCCTGCCAAGCAAGCCGTCAGCAGCGCTGCTGCGACCGCAACGCAAGAAGCCACCAAGGCCGTTGCCGATCCAGCCAAGCAAGCCGTCAGCAGCGCCGCTACGACCGTGACGCAAGAGGCCACCAAGGCTGTTGCCGCTCCGGCCAAACAGACCGTCAGCGGCGCTACAGCAACCGTGACAAAAGAAGCGACCAAAGCCGTTGCCGCTCCGGCCAAACAGGCAGTCAGCAGTGCCGCCGCTACCGTGACGCAAGAGGCAACCAAGGCCGTTGCAGAACCAGCCCGGCAGGCCGTCAGTGCCGCATCCCATACGGCCGGAGAGAACGTCGCCGATGCCGCCAGAGCGGTGGAGGCCAAGGCGCGCGCCAAGGCAGAAGCCGAGATGGAAGCCCTGCTCAAATAAACCGACAGGCCACCGAAAGGTGGCCTGTTTTTTATCCCGCTACCGGATCATGACGTTATGGAAAAGGCCACATAGACTGTTAGGTAACTACCCGCACAAGGAGTGCATCATGCGTCGTCTGCTCCCTGCTCTCGCTTCTCTCGCCCTGTTTATCGCGCTCCCGGCTCCGGCACTTATCTACTATTCGGAGCAAAACATGCCGCTCAATGGCCAGGATAAAAATGGTCAGCCTGTGGGGTTGGCGGTCGAGTTGCTGCGCCTGATGTGGCGTGAAATGGGGGAGCCGGAGCACCCCATCCACTTTCTGCCCTGGGCCCGCGGCTGGTATCTGCTGACCCAGCAGCAAGAGGCTGTGCTCTTTACCACAGCGCATACCAAGGAGCGGGATCCCCACTTCCTCTGGGTCTGCCCCATCAGCCACTCCAGGGTCGCGCTGGTCGGCCGCAAGCAGGATGCCCCCAAAGTGGCCAGCAAAGCGGATCTCGCCAAGCTGCAGATCGGTGTGATGCAGGCGGATGTCGGGGAACAGTTGCTGCTCAACCGCGGGATCAGCCCGGGCAATATGATGTCGGTGGAGCGCATGGATCAGGTGGTGCGCCAGCTCATCATGGCACGCACCGATCTGGTGGCGGGCAACGAGGTGATGTTGCGCCATCAGGCCAAGGAGTTGGGTTTTCCCAGCGAGGATTTTGTCACCGTCGCGATCATTGAAGAGCAGGACAACTGCTTCGCCTTCAACCTGAGGGCAGACAAGCAACAGGTTGCCCGCCTGCAACAGGCGCTGGACAAGGTCAGACAGGGGGATGAATACAAGCATCTGATGAAGCGCTACCAGTTGCTCAGTATCCTGCCCGAAACCACTCCCACCATCCCGCGCCTAGAGTAACCCCGGCCCGCCCTATGGCGGGCTCTCTCTATCTCCCGCCGATGATGCCTGTGATGCCTCCACCGGAGCCGTAATGAGGTGGTTCAGAAAGAGATTGAACAGCTCGGCCCGCGAGCCGAGCCGCAACTTGCCATAGAGATGCTTGCGGTGATTCTTCACCGTGCCGCTGCCAATCCCGAGCGCTGCGGCAATCGCCTCGGTATCCAGCCCCTGCAGCAGCAACTCCGCCACCTGCCGCTCGCGCCGGGTGAGCAGATCCCCCCCGACACTCGACATAGCCTGCTCCACCGCGCTCTTGAGGCTGGCGCTGTCTGGCAGCACAGTGCTCTGGGCCAGCAGCGGCTGGCTCTGCCGCCACTGCTGACGACAAAGCGAATGCACCAGCGGGAACAGCTGCTCCAGCCTCGCCAGCTCGTCACGGCTGAGGGTGCTGCGCTTGTCGAGGCGCCCCAGAAACAGCATCAGCGTCAGCCCGTCCCGCACCGGCAGGATCAGCCCCACCTCCTCCTGCCAGCCTGTGGCCTGATAGAAGTGGTGGCGATATTCGGGATCGAGCCGCCCTTGGGAGACCTGCGCCAGGGTCCAGACGCCGGCAGGCAAGCCCTGTTCCAGCGCCTGCATAAAGGGATCCTGACTGAAGTGGCTGGTGAGGTAGCGATCAAACAGCAGGGCCCGCTGATGGTTGAGGTTGTCGTAGAGGTAGACGGGCCGCTGCCCCACCCCGAGCAGCAGAGCACAATCAAACGCCACCTGCTGCTGGATCAGCCGCACCAGCGCCGCCGGAAAGGCGCTGCTGTGCAGGGCATCGACCACCTCGGTCATACTGCGGGTCAAGGCATCTGTGGTGAATGGCTGGGTCATGGTGACACGTTTCCGGTGACGGGGAGCGATTCCCCGCTATGGCTGAATGCTAGCACGAGAGTGGCAAAACTGTCCCTCAGGGGACATATCCGCCACCAGCCAGAACGGCGAGGATGACGGCTTTTCCCCTGCTGTTGGAGAACCCATGATCAACCCCCACCTGCTCGATGAGCTGACCGAGCGCGGCCTTGTGGCCCAGAATTCCGACCCGGCGGCCCTGGCCGATCATCTTGCCACCCCGCGCACCGTCTATTGCGGGTTCGATCCCACCGCCGGCAGCCTGCATATCGGTCATCTGGTGCCGCTCTTGATGCTGCGCCGCTTCCAGTTGGCGGGCCACACCCCGGTGGCACTGGTGGGCGGGGCAACCGGCCTTATCGGCGATCCCAGCTTCAAGGCGACCGAGCGCAGCCTCAACAGTGCCGATACCGTGCAGGGTTGGGTCGCCAGCCTGTCGGCCCAAATCAGGGCGCTGCTGCCCGCCGATGAGGGCCTGTCGGCCCCGCAACTGGTCAACAATGGCGACTGGATGGGGCAGATGTCCGCCCTCGATTTTCTGCGGGATATCGGCAAGCACTTCTCGGTCAACGCCATGCTGGCGCGGGAGTCGGTGCGTCAGCGGCTGGCCCGTCCGGATCAGGGCATCTCGTTCACCGAGTTCTCCTACGCTCTGCTGCAATCCTACGACTTTGCAGTGCTGCACCAGCGGCTCGGCTGCACCCTGCAGATTGGCGGCAACGACCAGTGGGGTAATATCACCAGCGGCATGGATCTCACCCGTCGTCTCCATCAGGCGCAGGTGCACGGCATGACCCTACCCCTTATCACCAAGGCAGACGGCACCAAGTTCGGCAAGACCGAGGGTGGCGCGGTCTGGCTCGATCCGGCGCTCACCTCCCCTTACGCCTTCTACCAGTTTTGGCTCGGCACCGCGGATGAGGATGTCTACCGCTTCCTGCGCTACTACAGCTTTATGTCGCTGAGCGAGATTGATGCACTGGAGGCGGAAGACGCGAAGCGGCAGGGGCGCAAGCAGGCCCAGCAGGTGCTGGCCGATGAGCTGACCGAGCTGGTACACGGCAAGGCGGCGCTGGCGGCGGTGCAGCGCATCAGCGAGTTGCTGTTTAGCGGCGACGTGGCCCGCCTCGGCGAGAGCGATCTGGCCCAGCTGGCGCAGGATGGCATGCCGAGCAGCACCGTCAGCGGCGAGACCGATCTGGTCAGCCTGCTGGTCAGCTGCGGTCTGGCGAGCTCCAGGCGTATCGCCCGCGAACTGCTGGCGGCGGGCGCCATCAGCCTCAATGGTGTGCTCAAGCAAGATGGTCAGCTGAGTGCCGATGATCGGCTGTTTGGCCGCTACCTGCTGCTGCGCCGGGGCAAGAAGCAGTATCACCTGGTGGCGTGGCAATAAGCCGCAGGGCGGGGAGCACAACTTCCCCGCCCACACCATGAATCCCTTTTGACTCCCGAGTTGCGATCCCCCTCACAGCCTCTCCCGTCAGCAGCCACCATACTGGCACCGGCGAACATGGAGTACGCCACACAATCTGTTCCTCACGAATCAACAAGGATGCTGATGATGAAGAGATGGCTTCTGGTGCTGCTCTGCACCCTGCCCATGCTGGCACACGCCAGCGGATACACCCAGACCCGCTACCCCATAGTGCTGGTGCACGGCCTGTTCGGCTTCGACAAGCTGCTCGGGGTCGATTACTTCTACGGCATTCCCCAGGCCCTGAGCCGGGATGGTGCCAAAGTCTACGTGGCGCAGGTGTCAGCCACCGCCAGTTCGGAACAACGGGGGGAGCAGCTGCTCGCCCAGGTCGAGCTGCTGCTGGCGGCCACCGGCGCCGAGAAGGTCAACCTGATCGGCCACTCGCACGGCGGTCCCACCATCCGCTATGTCGCCTCGGTCGCCCCCGAGCTGGTCGCCTCCGCCACCAGCGTCGGCGGGGTCAACTACGGATCCGAGATTGCCGATCTGGTGCGGGCCAATGCCGCCCCCGGCAGCGCCGCCGAGAAACTGGCTGCCGCCGCGGCCCACGCCCTCTCCGGCATGATTTCACTGCTCTCGGGCGGGAGCCAGCTGCCGCAAGATCCGGTCGCAGCCCTCGATGCCCTCACCAGCAAGGGTGCCAGCCAGTTCAACCAGCGCTACCCAGAGGGGCTGCCCAGCCGCTATTGCGGCGAGGGGCCGATGCAGGCCAGCAACGGCGTCTACTACTTCTCCTGGAGCGGGCGCGGCAACCTGACCAATCTGCTGGATCCGGTGGATCCTGCGCTGGCGCTGACCGGCGCCTTCTTCAAGGAGCCCAATGACGGACTGGTCGGGGTCTGCAGCAGCCACCTCGGCAAGGTGATCGGCACCGACTACCGGATGAACCATCTGGACGAAGTGAACCAGTCCTTCGGTATCCACCATCTGTTCGAGACCGATCCGGTCACCCTCTATCGCCAGCATGCCAACCGTCTCAAGGAGCTGGGACTATGAAGATCGCCACCCTGCTCGTCGTGCCCTGCGCCATCACCCTGCTGCTTGGCGGGGTGTTGCTCTGGCCCACGGCACCGACAGCAGACTCATCCCCCGCTCAAGCCAGCCAGCATGCACAGAGCCACCCGAACGATCCCGAGCAGGAGGCCGCCGATGCCCTGCAGGCGCGCTATCGCACCTTTGTCTCCGCCCAGAGCAGCCTGACGGTGCCCACCGAGATCTCACTCGCCAGCCTGCAGATCCTGTTTGACGAGCGGGAGCAGCTGCGCCAGCAGAGCTTTACCCCGGCGGAGCAGGCCCAGCTGTTTACCGAGGATCGACTGATGGAGCAGCTGACCCTGCGCCGCAGGGCGCTGGCGGAGGCGAGAGACAGCAACAAGTCGCAGCTGGTCAGCGAGCTGGATCTCTGGCTGGCAGAGCAACCGGACTGGTTTCGCGAGGCGGAGGCCAACAGCCGCCTGCTTGAGGAGTTGCAAGAGCTGGCGCAGATGGACCCGGCCAAACGGGAGGCTCTGCTGCTGGAGACGGGGGGGCCGGAAGCGGTGGATCGGATGCGCCAGCTGGAGCAGAACCGGCAAGGGTTCGAGGATCAGCTCAGCGGCTTTCTGGCCGAGTTCAGACAACTTCCGAACGAGGCCCGAGCCGAACAGCAGCAGGAGCTGCTGGCCCGCTGGTTCGAACCCGGACAGTGGCGCCGGGTCGAGGCGCTCACCCGGCTCAAGCTGGGGGAGCCACAAGCCGAATGAGAAGGGGGCCTGCGATGGGCCCCCCTTGCTACTGCGCTTATTGCGGCTTGTTGGCACCCGGCAGCGGCTGCCAGGTGAGGCGGGTCACTTGGGTGCCCTGCACCTCGCACTTGAGGCTCAGCTCCTGCCACCCCTTATCCTGACGCAGGGAGACCTCCCCTTCGATCCCCTGCTCGCCAATCTTCAGCTTATCCTGCTCGAAGATCACCTTGTCGCCATGGGCGAGATCCATCAGTTTGCCGTTGCAGAGCCAGTGAGCGAGATCCGCCACCTTCAGCTTGACGCCCCCCTTGGCCGCCTTCTGTTCGGCCGCGCTCACCACAAACAGCTTGCTCAGCTCGGCGGCTCGCTTGGTGAGCCACTCCTGACGCTGCTGCATGCTCATCTTGCTGACGAACTCGGCGGGCTGACCCTTCTCGTCCAGCCATTGGGTCAGCTTGCCGCTGTCATCAAAGGCGAACTGGGCGGCGGGCTCTTTGACCCCGAACAGCTTGCCGCCCTTGAAGTAGTAGCGGCTCTCCCCCTCCAGCTTGCCCAGCTCGTTCATGATGGGCACGGCGATGATGACGGGGGCGCCATCGATCCAGGCCTTGATATCGACGCCGTCATGGCTGAATTGGCGGGTATCGAGGGCGCTCTCGGCCCCCTTCTCCATCAGGGTAAACTGCTCGGCGAGAGAAGCGGCCAGAGAAGGGAGGGAGCAGAATCCCAGGGTCAGCGCGATCGCTGTGTTGCGCATTGAGTTGTACATAACACTCCTGTGATGGGCCATCCGGCCCGTGGTTAACTCTCTGTCAGCCAGGCCCGCAGCCCTTCCCGGTGAGCATCGCTCAGGGGCAGGGATTGGCGGGCCCGGTAGTCAAAATGGATCAGGGTCGTTTCGGCGGTGACGGCCAGTTCGCCGCCCTGCCAGGCCTCCTGCCAGACCGTAAAGGAGCTGGTGCCAATGCGGCGCACGCCGGTCTTGATGGTGACCGGCTGGCCGTAGAACAGCTCCCGTTTGAACTGCACCGTATAGCCCGCGATGATCAGATGCCAGTTATGCACATCCAGATCGGGGGAGAAGATCCGGAACAGGGGATCCCGCGCCGATTCGAACCAGACCGCCGGCACCGTATTGTTGATATGGCCGAGGGCATCCGTCTCCTGAAAGCGGGGTTGGATCTGCATTTCCAGCATGAGTTGACTCCTTGTCTCTTTGTTTCTGTCCTTGTCCTGTTGATTGGACATCAGTGGCCAATAGGTGGCAGCCGGGCATCACCAGCGGATCAGCATGTTACATGATACTGCTGGCCCAAGCACAGGGATGCCCACGACCCTGCGCGACCGGCCAGCGGGTGTCGCAGTGCGGCGGATTGTAGGGCTGCACAGAAAAGCGGGCAGTAAAAAGCCCCACACACCTAGGGTGTGCGGGGCTGATGCAGATAACCAAACGGCTCGGGGACTAGCCCAACAGATCGAAGCGATCCGCATTCATCACCTTGTTCCAGGCGGTGATGAAGTCACAGACAAACTTCTCCTTGTTGTCATCCTGGGCATAGACCTCGGCATAAGCGCGCAGCACCGAGTTGGAGCCGAACACCAGATCCACTCGGGTGGCCGTCCACTTCAGCGCGCCGCTGCGGCGATCGCGGATCTCGTAGAGATTGCTCGCTTTCGGCAGCCACTGGTAGCCCATGTCGGTCAGGTTGACGAAGAAGTCGTTGCTGAGTACCCCGACCCGATCGGTAAAGACCCCGTGCCCGGTACCGCCGTGGTTGGTGCCGAGCACCCGCATCCCGCCGACCAGCGCCGTCATCTCGCAGGCGGTAAGCCCCATCAGCTGAGCGCGATCCAGCAGCAACTCCTCCGCCGTCACTACATAGTCCTGCTTGAGCCAGTTGCGGAAGCCGTCGGCCAGCGGTTCCAGCACCTCGAACGAGGCCACATCGGTCTGAGCCTGAGTGGCGTCCCCCCGGCCAGGCGCAAACGGCACGCTCACCGTCACCCCGGCGGCCTGGGCTGCCTGCTCGATGGCGAGGTTGCCCCCCAGCACGATGAGATCCGCGACGCTGACGCCACACTCGGCCGCCAGCTTGTGATAGACCGCCAGCACCTTCGCCAACTTCGCCGGTTCGTTGCCCGGCCAATCCTTCTGGGGCGCCAGCCGGATGCGGGCGCCGTTGGCACCGCCCCGCTTGTCGGAGCCACGGAAGGTACGGGCGCTATCCCAGGCGGTAGTGACCCGCTCGCTGATGGAGAGGCCGCTGGCGGCAATCCTGGCCTTGACCGCCGCCACGTCATAATCGGTACGTCCGGCAGGCACCGGATCCTGCCAAATCAGATCTTCTGTCGGCACATAGGGGCCGACATAGCGGCTCTTCGGCCCCATATCCCTGTGGGTCAGCTTGAACCAGGCGCGGGCGAAGGCGTCGGAGAAGGCCGACGGATCATCGCGGAAACGCTCGGCAATCTTGCGATACTCGGGGTCGAATTTGAGCGCCATATCGGCATCCGTCATCATGGGTTTGCAGCGGATCGACGGGTCCTCCACATCCACCGGCATATCCTCTTCGGCGATATTGATCGGTTCCCACTGATGGGCCCCCGCCGGTGATTTTTGCAACCACCAGTCGTACTTGAACAGCAGCTCGAAGTAGCCGTTGTCCCATTGGGTCGGGTGGGTGGTCCAGGCCCCTTCGATGCCGCTGGTCACAGTGTTGCGGCCGATGCCGCGGCTGTGGTGATTGATCCAGCCGAGCCCCTGCTCCTCGAGGCTGGCCCCTTCCGGCTCGGGCCCAAGCTGTTTGGCATCGCCGTTGCCGTGAGCCTTGCCGACGGTGTGGCCACCGGCGGTCAGCGCCACCGTCTCTTCATCATCCATCGCCATGCGGGCGAAGGTGACCCGCATATCCTGCGCGGTTTTCAGGGGATCGGGCTGGCCATCCACCCCTTCCGGGTTGACGTAGATAAGCCCCATCATCACCGCCGCCAGCGGGTTTTCCAGATCCCGCTCGCCGGAGTAACGACCGCCCGGCTTGCCGCTGGGCGCCAGCCATTCCTTCTCCGATCCCCAGTAGATATCCTTCTCCGGATGCCAGATATCCTCGCGGCCAAAGGCGAAGCCGAAGGTCTTGAGCCCCATGGACTCATAGGCCACGGTGCCCGCCAGAATGATCAGATCGGCCCAGCTGATCTTGTTGCCGTACTTCTTCTTGATGGGCCATAGCAGGCGACGGGCCTTGTCGAGGTTGGCGTTATCCGGCCAGGAGTTGAGGGGGGCGAAACGCTGGTTGCCGCTGCCACCGCCGCCGCGGCCATCGGCGATGCGGTAAGTCCCGGCCGAGTGCCAGGCCATGCGGATCATCAGGCCGCCGTAGTGGCCCCAGTCGGCGGGCCACCACTCCTGACTGTCGGTCATCAGGGCGGTCACATCCTGCTTGAGGGCCGCCATATCGAGCCCCTTCAAGGCTTCCCGATAGTTGAAACCGGCCCCCAGCGGATTGGTCTTGGTATCGTGTTGGTGAAGAATGTCGAGGTTGAGGCTCTTCGGCCACCACTCCATTCTGGACGTCTCGACGGAGGTGGTTCCCCCGTGCATGACCGGGCATTTTCCTGCGGAACTGTCTGAATTGTTGCTCATCGTTTTCCTCATTTGCTCTGCTGTCCATAACCTGAAACAGCATGGCACAGAGGCGTGACACAAACTGTGCAGCAGCGGCCGATTTAGGGATCTTTCACGCAAGCGGCCACGGAACGCCCGTCAGCCGCGACAGAAATTGGACGAACTATGGCGCCTCTGCGGGCTGATGGGGCGGCTCGGGCCGCAACCAGGCGCTGCGAAAATCGAACCAGCCGAGCGCCGTCATCCGCACCCCGTGCACGCCGACCCGGCTCTCCAGCTCCAGCCAGTGGTGGAACAGCGGCACAAACCAGCTCTGCTGCTGCACAGTTGCCAGCAGGGCGCGGGGGCCAGGCTCCTCACCGCTGGCGCGCCACTGCATCAACCCTTGCCACAACTCATGCTGACTGCTCCACACCTTGCGCAGCAACGGGGTGCCCTGCAACCAGGCGTAGGGGGCAAAGGGGCCGGCATGTTCGAGGTTGAGGGTGCCGAGCCAGAGATCCACGTCTTCATCCTCGCCACTCACCCAGCGGCCGTAATCGAGGGTGCGCACCTCGAGTCGGATCCCCTGTTCGGCCAGCAGGCTGCTCATGGCGTTGGCGCACTCGTTGAACTCCAGATGCTGGTTGAAACAGGCCAGCACCAAGGTCGTCGGCAACTGCGCCGGTGTGGGCAAGGGCGCGGGCAGTGCTTCGCGCCAGTGGGGCAGCAGACCGAGGGCGCTGGTCCAGCCCCGTTGCAACTCGGGGGCGACCCGCCCCATCAGGGCTACCGGATTGAGCAGCTGGCCGAGCCACTGGCGCAGCGAGGGATCCTGCAAGGATCCGGAGCGATCGTCCTGCAGCAGGAAGTAGCAGCCCGACTCCAGCTCCGATTCGCCGCGCATGGTGCCGAGCTCAGGGCTGTCGCGCCCCAGCTGCAGGTGGGTCTCCAGCCGCTCCGCCAGCTCCGGCAGCATCCAGATATCGATCTCGTCGAGCAGGGCGCGCAGACCGAAGTAGTCGTCAAACGCCGCAAGGCAAAGATGCAGGGGATCGTTGGCGGCGACCCGGTAGGGGCCGGTGCCCACCGGTTGCAGGGCAAAGCCCGCCTCCCCCTTGAGCTCCCGCGGCAAAATGGTCGCCACCGGCTCCGCCAGCAGGTGGGGCAGCCAGGGATCCGGGCTGTCGAGATAGAGATCCAGGGTTCGAGGCCAGGGGCTCTCCAGCCGAGTCAGATGGGAAAACAGCGGCCGATCCCGCAGGGCCAGCAGGCTCTCCATCACATCCTCCACCACCAGCTCGCGGCCGTGGTGAAAGCGCACCGCCGGGCGCAGGTAGAAGCGCCAGTGACAGGGGCCCAGACACTCCCAGTGGTGGGCCAGATCCCCTTCGATTTCCCCATTTTCCTCATTTCGCTGGGTGAGGCCGTTGAAGATCTGGCGGCTCAGGTGGATTTCGGAGCGGCGCATCGGGCCGGTGGGCAGCAACTGCGGCAGCGGCCGGTAGTAGGGCACCCGCAGGATCTGGCGCCCCTCGCGGGTGGCCTGACCGAGCTGTTCGATCAGCAGCGGAGTGAGCAGATCGAGGCGATCCTCGGCCAGCCGCACCGCCTGCGCCAGTTGGCCCTGACTGAGCAGCTCCCGCAAGCGGCGCCGGGTCAGGCTCTCCTGACTGTCGAGCAGGGTGAGCCGGGAGCGCCGCCCCCGCCCCGCTTCCGCCGACCAGCTGAGCCAGCCCTGATCCTGCATCCGCCGCAGCAGCAGACGGGCGTTGCGTGGGGTGCAGCAGAGCAGATCCGCCACCTCGGCGAGACTGATCTCCCGCTCGTCGCTGCCAAGCAGCTGGGCGAGTCGTTGAAATTGCTGATAGAGGCGACCGGTCGGCATAAAAGAGGAAATCCTGTTGCTATAAGTCATCAGTTTTTACTTCCGTATTTTAGCTCAATACTGCTGATGAACGTGAGAACCACAGCAGAGGAGCACCATCATGAGCCACGCCAACCCCCTCAAACCGAACCGGATCCAGCAGACCTTGCGCCGTTACTTCAAGCGGATCCTGCCGCGCCCGCTGCCACTTATCGAAGATCCCATGCAGCAGCTCAACCGCCTGATGCAGTGGGATATGAACCAGATCGATGACAAGGAGTATCGCCGTCGCCTCTGAGGGCGGGCCATGCCAACCACTCGGGATGCGCATCCCCTGCGGGCGACATTGCTTTGCCGGATCTTGCTGTTTACATCGGCCACGGGCCTGATAGATTGGACGTCTATCCATCTATAACTGCCATAAGCAACATCCAACAAGGAGTGTGTGATGAAAGATGCGACCCTGGCCTTGCACCACGGCTTTTCCAACGACCCCACCACCAAAGCGGTCGCCGTGCCCATCTACCAGACGGTGGCCTACGAGTTCGAGAGCGCCCAACACGGGGCGGATCTGTTCAATCTGGCGGTGCCGGGCAATATCTACACCCGCATCATGAACCCCACCAACGATGTGCTGGAGCAGCGGATGGCCGCGCTGGAAGGGGGGATTGCCGCGCTGGTGGTCTCGGCAGGTTCCGCCGCCATCACCTACGCCATTCAGGCGCTGACCGCCGCCGGTGACAACATTGTCTCCACACCCCAGCTCTATGGCGGCACTTACACCTTGTTCGCCCACATGCTGCCGAGTTTCGGGGTCGAGGTACGCTTTGCCAAGGATGACAGCGCCGAGGCCATCGCCGCCCTCATCGACGACAAGACCAAGGCGGTCTACTGCGAGAGCATCGGCAACCCGGCGGGCAACATCGTCGATCTGGCCGCGCTGGCCAAGGCCGCCCACGCCCGTGGCGTGCCGCTCATCGTCGACAACACGGTCGCCACCCCGGTGCTCTGCAAGCCCATCGAACACGGTGCCGACATAGTCGTGCACAGCCTGACCAAATATGTCGGCGGCCACGGCAACTCGCTGGGTGGCGTTATCGTCGACTCGGGCAAGTTCCCCTGGGCGGATCACGCCGAGCGCTTCCCCCAGCTGACTAAACCCGAGCCCTCCTACCACGGGGTGGTCTATACCGAGGCCTTTGGCCCGGCCGCCTTTATCGGGCGGGTGCGTACCGTGCCGCTGCGCAATACCGGCGCGGCGCTGGCGCCGATGAACGCCTTCCTGCTGCTGCAAGGGCTGGAGACCCTGAGCCTGCGCATGGAGCGCCACGTGGATAACGCCCTGCGGGTCGCCAACCACCTCAAGCATCACCCCAAGGTGGCCTGGGTCAGCTATGCCGGTCTGCCGGGGCACCCCCACTATCTGCTGGCGGAGAAGTACATGGCAGGTCGCCCCTCGGCGATTCTCTCGTTCGGCCTGAAGGATGGTTATGAAGCAGGCGTGCGTTTCTACGATGCGCTCAAGATCTTCAAACGGCTGGTCAACATCGGCGATGCCAAGTCGCTGGCCTGCCACCCCGCCTCCACCACTCATCGCCAGTTGAGCGAAGAGGAGCAGGCCAAGGCTGGAGTCAAACCCGAGATGATCCGGCTGTCGGTCGGGATCGAGGCGATCGAGGACATTCTGGCGGATCTGGATCAGGCGCTGGAGGCATAAGTCAGTCAACTAGAGAGAGCGAGCATCAGCCCGCTCTTTTTTTACTGCCGGTGAACCGCCCCCCTCACCCGCTCGTATACCCCACCCTGCCACCGAATCGAGGTCGTTATGATAGTCCTGCACCACCTGAACAAATCCCGCTCCCAACGCATCATCTGGCTGCTCGAAGAGCTGGGCCAGCCCTATGAGATCAAGGCGTATCAGCGCGATGCCACCACCTTTCTGGCACCGCCCGAGCTAAAAGCCATTCACCCTCTCGGCAAGTCGCCGGTCATCGAGTTCGATGGCCGGGTACTGGCAGAATCGGGCGCCATCACCGAGTACCTGATTGCCCGCCACGCTCCGGAACGGCTGGCACCGGCCACCGACAGCCCGGAGTATCCCGAATACTTGCAGTGGCTCCACTTCGCCGAGAGCTCGGGTATATTGCCGCTGCTGCTGGAGATGTTCGTGCGAAAAGATGGCAGCCCGATGCGCTTCCTGCCGGACTATGCCAAGGCGGAGTGTGCCAAGGTGCTGGGCTACCTCAACGATGTATTGGCGAATCGCCACTATCTGGTGGGGGATCGCCTCACCGGCGCCGACATCATGAACTCCTTCCTGGTGGATCTGCTGGCGCAAAGCGGCCAGCTGGCCCACTTCCCGCACCTGCAAGCCTACTGGCAGCGCCTCAATACCCATCCTGCCCGCCAGAAGGCAGTCGAGCTGGAACGCGAGCTGGATCAGCGCCCCTGAACAAGCAACTACCATGCAAAACGCCCCGACTGTCGGGGCGTTTTGTTATGCAGCGAGCGCGGTCTACTTGGTCGCAGGCACCTTGTCCCGACGCGACTTCCACCACCAGCGCAGCCGGATCTGAGAAATGAGCATCCCCGCCAGCATCAGGGCGCAACCGGCAATGGCGCGCTCGTCCAGCGTTTCATCCAGCAACAATACGCCACCCACGGCGGCAAAGACGGTCTCCAGACTGAGGATGATGGCGGCGTGGGCCGGATGGGCGCCCCGCTGCCCCACCACCTGCAGGGTATAACCCACCCCGACCGACACCAGCCCGGCATAGAGCAGCGCCTGCCAACCGGCCACGGCGCCGCTAACAGTCGGGGTTTCGATAACAAAAGCAGTGGCAAGGCTGAGCAGGCCGCAGACTACGAACTGCACCCCGGCGAGCTTGATGGGTGCAACCCGGTTGGAGTAGTGATCCACCAGCAGCAGGTGAACGGCCCAGAAGAGAGCACCGACTACCTGCAACAGATCGCCAAAGCCGATGGTGAACTCGTCGGTGACGCTCAACACATAGAGACCGGCCAGCGCAATGACGGCGCCGATCCAGGTATTGAGCCCGCTCTTGTGGCGCAGCAGCAGCCCCAGTACCGGCACCAGAATGATGTAGAGCCCGGTGATGAAACCGGCCTTGGCGGCAGTGGTATAGAGCAGCCCCACCTGCTGCAGGGAGGCGGCACAGAACAGCACCAGCCCGGCCAGCACACCACCGATCAGCAGTTGGCGATGGTCGCCCGCGACGGCAACAGGTTGTCGGGATTTGAGCCACCAGAGCAGCGGCAGCAGGGAGAGGGCGCCAAGCAGAAAGCGCAGGCCATTGAAGGTATAGGGCCCCATGTGATCCATCCCGAGGCGCTGGGCGACAAAGCCCATACCCCAGATGGTGGCAGCCATCAGCAACATCAGATTGGAGCGCATGGCGATTCTTCCTTAAATCGGCGCGTGACGGGTTATCCGATCCAAGATACCCGCCTCCCTATCCTCTTGTCTTCACTCTTTGTCTTCGCTCTCGCTCTCCATGCTCTGCATCGCACTGCTTTTGAGCACAGCGAGTGTTACAGCAGCGAGGGCTTGGTGAACACGGCCAACAGGGCAATCAGTAGCAGATTGCCCCGCAGGATCCACACCACCCGGAAGTGCTGCTGAATGGAGATCATCGGCGCCTTGCCCAGACGCAGGGCGCGACGCCAGCGATAGAAGAGGCGGCTGGGATAAACGAGGGAGCCAACAATCAGCAGAAACAGCCCCATCTTGAGGCCGTGGGCAGGATGGGCAAAGATCTCTGCCACCGAGCTGGCATGTTCGAGGGCCAGCAGACACCCGGTCGCAAAGATGGAGAAGAGCGCCAGCGCCGCCACCCCATCTGCCAGCAGCAGGCGGCGCACTCGCAGCATGTTCAGGCCGCGCCTAAATATCAGATACTCGACACAGAGGGCAAGGATCAGTACCGCTATGCTGCCATAATGAATCATTGAGAGCAGAGTGTGGTTCAACATCGGAAACATCTCATTTTCTGCCTTTAGACGAGCCGCACAGCATCATATATGCTGGTGCCACCCGAGACGAAAAGGATCTGTTCATGTCCCCCGCCAAGCCCAAGAACACTTGGTCTTTGATCACCCGCATGCGGCTGGGCCTCCTCTTGCTCTTTATCCCTGTGTTGCTGCTCGGCAGCATCTACTACCTGCATATGGAGCGCACCCTGCGCCACGAGCAGCAACAGAACCTGATTGCTCGCAACACCCAGTATTTCCATACCTTGATCGAACCCTATCTGGCGACCCTCAAACGCCAGTTTACGCTCATTTATCAGCAGGTAAATTATCGGGATTTCAGCGGCGCGGAGATCCTTAACGGCGAGCGCTACCTGCAACAGTGGCAGGCCTATCACAAGGTGATGGAGCTCGATTACGTCTACGTGGGCACCGAGCATCGCAAGATGCTGATCCACCCCTCCTGGCAGGCCGACGAGAAGTTCGATCCCAGAACCCGCCCCTGGTATCTGCTGGCATCCAGCCATCCCGGACAGATTGTCTGGACCGATCCTTATTACGATTACACCTTGGGCACTCTCACCATGGCGCTGGCCCGAGTAATTGAAGATCCTGACGGCAAGCGGGTTGGCGTACTCTCGCTGGATACCCAGCTCACCCCCCTCGCCAACTGGCTAAACAGTCGGCATGATCAGAGTCACCATCTGGGCAATGGCTATCAGATCCTGCTCAACCATGACGGGCTGGTGCTGGCCCATCCGGATCGCGAACGGGTATTCAAACCCCTCGCTCACCCCGACTGGCTGGCCCGGATGCAACTGCCGCAGGGCTTTTTCCTCGATAATGCCAGCGGCCTGATGGTCTCCTACTACCGCATCCCCGAGCAGCGCTGGATCCTGCTCAGCGTCGAGCCGACTGCCAGCATGCAGCTGGTGATCGACAGCGTCTCCATCAACGTGCAGCTGATGATTGCCGTCGCCTGCATTCTCTATCTGCTGCTGGCCCTGCTCTGGTCTCGTTACTTCCGCCGGATGCTGGGGGAGATCACCCTGCTGATCCGCGCCAGCCGCTCCGGCGGTATCGCCTACAACGGCCGCCGTATGCTGGAGCTGGCCAAGGTCTATGAAGAGATGGATGCCGCCAGCCAGGACTTTGCCCAGATCCGCCTCCAAGCCCATCAGGACAAGCTCACCGGGCTCTACAATCGTCGCTTCTTCGACGAGTGCCTGCAGAAGCAGCTCAACAGTGGCGCTCCCTTCGGGGTGGTGATGTTCGATCTGGATGATTTCAAGCGGGTCAACGATACCCATGGCCATCAGGCAGGGGATGTGGTGCTCAAGCGGGTGAGCAAGCTGGGCATGAATCTGTTCCACGAGTGGGGCTGGTTCTGCCGCTATGGCGGCGAGGAGCTGGTGCTGATCTTCCGTTACGGCGAAGAGCAGCCGATGCTCCCCTCCCTGCTGGAAGCGTTCCGGCTCGGGGTGGAGCAGCTGGAGTGGCGCGAACCCGACCTCACCATCACCATCAGTGGCGGGGTGGCCTTCAGCCGCTCCGGGCTCTCGGCCAAAGAGCTGGTGGAGCTGGCCGACAAGGGGGTCTATCAGGCCAAGCGGGAGGGGAAAAACCGTATCTGCTTCCCGCTGCGCCACACCCCTCACCAGAATGCCGAGGAGGAAGTGCCCGCCTTTGGCGAGCCCCGACAACAAACCAACGAGGGGTAGCCACAGCGGCCAGCATCAACCACAACGCTGTCCGCAAAAACAAAGAGAGAGGCTCCAGCCTCTCTCTTTGTTTTTCGTGCTTCTTGCCGCACGTTAAGCCAGTGTGGCGCGCGACTCAGCGCCGCCACTCCCACACCGGCCAGCCCAGCTCCTCGGCCTGCTGACGCAGCGCGGGGGCGGGATTGACCGCATGAGGATGGCTCACCGCCCGCAGCATGGGCAGATCGTTGTGGGAATCGCTGTAGCCAAAGCTCCCCTGCCAGAGGTGGTCCCTGCCTGCAAACAGCTGGTTGATGCGGGCCACCTTACCCTCGCGAAAGCTGAGAGTGCCGCGGGTCTGACCGGTCAGCATCCCCTCCTCCTCATCGAGCAAAATGGCGACGCAGTGATCCATCCCCAGCATCTTCGCCATGGGGGCCACCAGATGCTCGCCGGAGGCGGAGATAAGCACCAGATCGTCGCCCCGCTCCCGATGCCATTCGATACGTGCCAACCCCTCGGGGTAGAGGCGCTCGCGCAAGACCTGCTCGGCAAAGCGGCTACAGAGCGAGTCGAGCCACTGGCGTGTCTTGCCCGCCAGCGGTTGCAGGGTGAAGGCCATGTACTGGTGCATGTCCATCTTGCCCTGATGGTAGAGGGACATCATGGCCTGCTCCTCGGCGATCATGCTGGCGGGCGCCAGCTCCTCGGCCACCATGTACTCCAGCCAGAGGCTGGCGGAATCCCCCGCAATCAGGGTCTCGTCCAGATCAAACAGTGCCAGTGCCATGGGCGTTCCTCGCAGTGAAAATGGAAATGAAATGCGGCCTCATGCTACCTCACAGAGTTGATCCCGGGCCACCGCCAGGGTCACGGCACTGCCGGTGGCCAGCAGATCGCCAGCCGAGCGGTTGAGGCAATCCACCGTCAACAGCCCTGCCTCGCACTCCACCTGATAGCGGATCACGTTGCCGAGCAGCTGTTGCTGACGAACGATGCCGGGCAGGCTGGGCTCGTGGCTGACCGCCCCGGCGGGCAGCAGGGTGATGGACTCCGGCCGCAGCGCCAGCTTGCCCTGAAAACGGGGGCCGAACAGCGACTTGCCCTGCTCGGCGCCAAGCAGGTTGTAGTTGCCGATAAAGCCCGCCACAAACTCGCTGGCGGGACGGGTATAGATCTCCTCCGGCGTGCCGCTCTGGACGATGGCTCCCTTGTTCATCAGGAAGATCCGATCCGACATGGTGAGCGCCTCCTCCTGATCGTGAGTCACGAAGATGGTGGTGAGCTCAAGGCGCTGCTGGATCTCGCGGATCTGCTGGCGCAGGCTGCGGCGGATGCGGGCATCCAGCGCCGAGAGCGGCTCATCCAGCAGCAGGATCCGCGGCTGCACCACCAGAGCCCGGGCCAGTGCCACCCGCTGGCGCTGGCCGCCGGAGAGTTCGGCCGGATAGCGGCGCTCGAAGCCGGTCAGCTCCACCAGCTCAAGCGCCTCCTGCACGCTGGCGGCGAGATCCCGCCCCGGCTGGGGTTTCATCTTGAGGCCGAAGGCAACGTTGTCCCACACCGTCATGTTGGGGAAGAGCGCATAGCTCTGGAACACCATGCCGATGCCGCGCTTCTGGGGCTCCTGCCAGGTGATATCTTCACCGGCCACCCGCACCTGACCGCCATCCACCGGGGTGAGCCCGGCCAGCGCCCGCAGCAGGGTCGATTTGCCGCAGCCGGAGGGACCGAGCAGGGTCACCAGCTCCCCCTTGCGGATGCCGAATTCAATCCCCTCGAACACTTTGGTGTCGCTATAGGATTTGTGCAGTTGATTCACTTCTAGATGGAACATGTTGATTCACCGATGAAATCTGTTGGCCGCCCAGGTGAGCAGCAGGGTCAGCAGGAAGTAGCTCATCACCAGCGCACTGGTGAAGTGGCCCGAAGTGGCGCGCATGTTGTAGAGGTAGACCTGCAGGGTCTCGTAACGGGTGCCCACCAGCATGTTGGCAAACACGAACTCGCCGAGCAGGAAGGAGAGGGAGAGAAACAGCGCCGCCAGCAATCCCTTGCGCAGACAAGGGATCACCACCAGCAGGAAGGCGCGCCGACTACTGGCCCCCAGCAGATGGGCGGCATCCATCAAATCCCTGAGCGGTACCCCTTGCAGGCTGTTGGCCAGCGCCCGGTACATAAAGGGGAGCACCACGGTGAACCAGGTGCCGATCAGGATCCACGGCGTGCCGATAATCGGCAGGACACCATCGGCGTAGATCTGCAGCAGCCCCACTGACGAGACCACAGGTGGCACCGCGAAGGGGAGCAGGATCAGCAGGTTCATCCAGGGATCCAGCTTGGGGAAGTAGTAGGCCACCACCAGCACGGTCGGTACCAGTACCAGGGTCCCCAGCAGCAGGGTGGCGAAGCAGACCAGCAGGCTGCGGCCAAAGGCCGCCAGAAAGCGCGGGTCGCCCCACAGCTTGAGATACCAGTCGAGAGTGAAGCCGTCCGGCAGCAGGGTCGCCCCCCAGCGGGTGGAGATGGAGTAGAGAAACGTGGCCAGCAGCGGCAGCAGCAGGGTGGCGACCAGCCCACCCAGCACCCACTTGGGCCAGCGCGGCGTCAAATCATGCATGGGATTGCCCCTTGTTTACATAGCTCTTTTTCAGCAGCCACTGGTTGGCGGCCGTCACCACCCCCAGCAGCACCATCAGGATCACCGCCAGCGCCGCCGCCATATTGGGTTCGAGGAAGATATCGCCGGAGACCAGACTGGCCACCCGGATGGTCACCAGATTGAAGTTGCCGGTGGTGAGGGCGTAGGCGGAGGCATAGGCCCCCACCGCGTTGGCAAACAGGATGATCAGGGTGCCGAGCAGCGCAGGCGTCAGTACCGGCAGCGCCACGTGCCACACATACTGCCCCTTGCTCGCGCCGAGCAGCGCGGCCGCTTGCGGCCACTCATCCTGCAGCGCATCGAAGGCCGGATAGAGCAGCAGCAGGGCGAGCGGGATCTGGAAGTAGGTGTAGATGAGGATAAGGCCGCTGCCCGAGTAGAGGTTGAAGCCGTCGATAAGGCCCCAGGATTTCAGCAGCAGGGTCACCGCACCGTTGATGCCGAGAATGATGATGAAGGCGAATGCCAGCGGCACACCGCTGAAGTTGCCGGTCATGGTGACGAAGGCCAGCAGCACCCGCTTGACCCGCTCGCCGCTGTGGCGCAGCGCGGCTGCCCCGAGGGTACCGATAGCCAGCCCCGCCAGACTGGCGATACCGGCGATGCGCAGCGAGTTGCCGAACGATTGCAGGTAGAAGGGGGAGCTCAAAATCTCCCGATAGTAGTCGAGGCCCCAGCCATCCGGGGTCTGGAAACTGCCCACCAGCACCCACACCATGGGGGCGAGCTGGAACAGGATCATCAGCAGGATAAACGGCAGCAGCACCAGCGCGGGCAGCCAGTGGCGGCGCACCTTCTGCTTGGTTGCCACGGGTTGATCAACCAGGATCTCGGTGGTTGCAGGCATCATCAGTGCACCTCGCGCATAAAGGCGGCCTTGAGCAGCGGTGGCGCTGTCGGCTTGTCGTGGGAAACCCCAAGCAGATCCGCCATCAGGGCGCAGAGCTGGGTCTGGGCAATCGCCACCCCATCCGGCCAGCGTTCGACGAAGGCATCGCCAAACAGCCAGAGCGGCACGGTGCGCTCTTCCGGCAGAGTGCCGCCGTGGCTCAGGTCGTTGTTCATGCCGTGATCCGAGGTGACTACCACCTGATACCCCTCCGCCAGCCACTGGGGCAGCAGGTCGGCCAACAGGCTGTCCATCCGGCGCGCCTGATTGCGGTACTGGCGGGAGTCGAAGCCAAACTTGTGGCCCGCATCGTCCACCCCCATCGGGTGGATCAGCAGAAAATCGGGATCGTACTGGCTGCGCAGCCACTCGCCATCCATCAGCAGATGGCTGTCGGGATAGTTGTCATCCCAGTAGAAGCAGCCGTGCTGGATGGGCAACTGCTCGTCATGAGTAAAGCGATCACGGGCAGCCAGCCAGGGGCTCTTGTTGTAAAGCTCGCTCACCCAATGGTAGGCCGCCGCTGCGGTGCGTTTACCCGCGGCGCGGGCCAGATGGAAAATGGAGTCATGCAGACTGAGACGGCTCACCCCGTTGTGGGTGATGCCGCTCGCTACCGGCGGAACGCCGGTCAGGATGCACTCGTAGAGAGGCCGGGAGAGGGATGGCAGGGCGCAGCTGAGGGTCGTATAGAGGCCACGCTCCGCCTCCACCATGCCTGCGAGGTAGCCCATCCCATGGGCTACCCCGGCAGAGAGGCCATCCACAAGTACCACTATCACCTTGTGTTGCACTGGCCGCTCCTTACTGCATGTAGATCATGACGTTCTCTTGCCACTGACGCGGCAGGGCCTTGGAGCTCTGCTCCCAGGCGGCGTGATCCTGCACCGGCTTGGCCTTGGCATACTGCTCGGCCGGCAGCAGCTTGGCCTTGACGTCATCCGGCAGCGCAACGTTGCTGCGGATCGGGCGGGCATAGCCACGGGCCAGGTTGACCTGACCGGCATCGGAGAGGATGTATTCCCGCGCCAGCTTGGCGGCGTTGGGGTTCTTGGCCCACTTGTTGATGATGGTGGTGTAACCGGCGATGACGGAGCCGTCGCTCGGGATCACCACTTCAAACTTCTTGGGGTCGATCTGGTCGCGGTAGTTGAGGGCGTTGAAGTCCCACAGCACCCCCACTTCCACCTCGCCCTTCTCGATGTTGGCGATGGTCGGGTCGTTCAGCGACAGGCGACCCTGCTGGGCCAGCTTGCCGAACAACTCCAGGGCGGGCTTGAGATTCTTCTCGCTGCCACCGGTGGCATAGGCCGCCGCCAGCACGCCGTTGTTGGCTTGGGAGGCAACACCCACATCACCCAGGGTCACCTTGTAGTTGCCGCCCAGCAGGGACTGCCAGCTGGTGGGGGCCGCCTTGACCAGATCCTTGTTGATCAGGAAGGCGATGGTGCCGGTATAGGCCAGCATCCAGTGACCATCCGCATCCTTGGCCCAGTTGGGAATATCGGCCCAGGTGGAGGGTTTGTAGGGCTGGGTGACCCCCTGCTTGACCGCAACCGGACCAAAGGCGCCACCCACATCACCGATATCGGCGGTGGCGTTGGCCTTCTCGGCGGCGAACTTGGCGATCTCCTGCGCCGAGCTCATGTCGGTATCCTGATGCTTGATGCCGTAGATGCTGCCGAGCTGCTGCCAGGTATCCTTCCAGTTGGCCCAGCTGTCGGGCATGCCGATACTGCTGAGCTGCCCTTCGCCGCGAGCGGCCTTCTCAAGATCCGCGATGTTCTCGGCGGCAAACAGTGGCTGACTGATGGCCACCAGGGCCAGTGCACTTGCGATCACGCTTTTCATCATCCCATCCCTCTGGACTAGGTCAGTTAAGGTTCGAGAGGGATGCTAGAGGGGAAATATGACGGTCGCGGGGCGCTTTGATGGCAGTTTGATGACAATTGCCCTGTCATGTCACTGTCATCCACAGCGGTTACAACTCTGAACCCGAGTGAGGCTGGACTATTCCAGTAAGGGATTGGCCAGCCACCCGCCTTCTGAATAAGCAACAGGGACAAGAGTGTGACCGAGCCGAGATTGAACGAGCAGAGAGTGAACGAACAGAGCATGGCCGATGGCCGCGTCTTCTCCAAGTGCGAACATATTTGCCAGACCCTGCGCCGCTATATCGGCAGCGGCCAATTAGGGGCCGGGCAGCAGCTGCCCGCCGAACGGGCCCTGAGTGAGCGCTTCGCCACCACCCGCATCACCATCAAGGAGGCGCTCTCCAGCCTCGAAGCGGATGGCCTTATCTACCGTGCCGAGCGGCGCGGCTGGTTTGTGGCACCGCCCCGCCTCACCTACGATCCCGCCATCCACACCCACTTTCACCAGTGGATCGGCGAGCAGCAACGCACCGCCGAAACCCGGGTGCTGGCCCACGGCAGCGAGCTTGCCAGCAGTGAGCTCTGCCGCTGGATGGGGCTGGAACCCTTCACCCCACTTTATGAGATCCGCCGCCAGCGGCTGATCGACGGCCGCCCGGTGCTGCATGTAAGCCACCACCTGCTGGCGAGCCGCTTTCCTGATATCGCCAGCGCGCCGCTGGCCAGCTCCCTCACCGAGCTCTATCAGCAGCGCTATGGCATAGGCCAGGGTGGGGCGAGTCTCGAGATCACCCCCTCGGCGGCGCGCGGCGCCATCGCCCGCGCCCTCAATCTGGCGGAGGGGAGCGCTGTGCTACGGCTGGTGCGGGTCAACTACGACGAGCGGGGTGGTCTGGTGGATTGCGATATCGAGCACTGGCGGCCGGATGCGATCCGTATCTGTCTCGATACGCGAGCGTTGCAGCCGCTCGCAGGCAAGCTGCAACAAACCCGGGTCGCCGATTAGGGAAAATATCCAGAGCACTGCCGAGCACAGTGGCGATCCGCATCGGCCTCAATACCCGGGCGCTGCAACCCATCATTGCCAAAGCGCAGCCCATGCAACTGGCAGAGTAACCACTCTCAAACTCACGAGCAGACACGGATCCCGCAGGATCCGCCGGGATCAGTTGTCGATATTGGGGATCATGTCGTCAAAGCTCTGATAGCCGCAGTCTGCCAGTTGCAGCGACATGGTGTAGGTCTTGGCATGCTCCTGCTGACCGATAGCGGGGCGGTTGAGCTTGATCTCCTGATGCCAGTACTCCTTCATCCGGTCGATCAGCGCCATCGCCTCCCCCTCGTTGAGGTGCAGCTGACAGAGCGCCATATAGTTGTTCGACTTGTGCATGTTCTCCACCAGATACTCCCCCAGCACTGACATTGCCTGCCGCGCCTGCTGGCGAGCGAAACGGCTGTGCTGCTCGAAGCTGATCCGCTCGCTGATGAGGAAGTGGTAACTGTTGTCGATACCAAGCTGCAAAATGCCAAGCTTCTCCAGCTTGCGCAGATAGAGGTAGCAGGAGGCATCGGTCAGGCCGTACTCCCGTTTGAGATCGATCAGCGTCTTGTCGCGCCAGAAGATATTGGCGAGAAAGGCGTAAAGCCCCGGCTCGTTGTGAAACGCCTCGTCCTGCTCCTGGGTGAAGACGGCGCGGCGGCTCTGGGCGTCCTGAGTGCGATCCAGCAGCTCCTCAAACGAGAGCCCCACCAGATGGCAGATCTCCAGCAGGGTATCGAACGGCAGCGAGGGCTTGTTCATCATCCGCTTCACGGTCGCGATGGAGACACCCATCGCCTCCGCCAGCGTCTGATAGCGGATCCCCTTGTCGGTCAGGGTCTTCTTCAGGGTGTCGAGAATATTGTTGGCCAGGGTCTGGCTGTAGGTCATGCCACTCTTCCTTGTTATCGCACTTTCATTGCATGGTTATGCCGAGTCAGCTTCTGACCTGCTTTTACCTTCAAGGCTCAGATATTGACACCGAAAAAACAGCCTAGAGAAAAAATCGCCTACGACGCCCATCAGGACAGACCAGTTAAGCAGCAAGGTCGCAAAATCTGACACCAGACAGTGCATATCTTTCAACCCGCAAACATTTTGCTAGTGCTGCATAGAACATCGCGCATAATCGAAATGTATCGAATTCAAGACCCTTCCTGGTTGAGAAATCGATTGTTTGCTTCCAAATTTTTATCTTTTAAACCGTAAGGTTTTTTCTCTTTCCTGGCATTGGGCGGCGCTGATAGCACCGCCCTTTTCTTTTCCCTGAATTCGCAGGTCAGGTCAAGAGCCCTGGCAAGGGGAAGTGTCACCGGCCACCCGCCGCCAACCGATGCGCCAGCCACCACGACCGCTCTGGCAAGGTATCCTAAACTGTCATCAATAGCGTTTCATTGCCATCCAATATATTTAAATGGCTTGCTTGGAAAGCTTCATTAAATATAAAAATGAATATAATAAAGTTATTTAAAACTCCAAAAACCGATCTTTTAAATGGCTTGTGTATATAAGAAAACAAAATTAATCATACCGCACACCCCATATCTGCTTATAACACCTCATGCCCACCCCAACGAGTGCTGCCGGGAGAAATGAAAAGCCACCTACAAGCGCCCATTCGCGCATCTGATGGGCAACATGGCCAACGCAAAAACAGCCTCAAAAGACCACCAAAAGTCACAATGGGAACAATCCCAAACCTCAAAAAGAGCAAAAAACAGGCAAAAAGATAGATTTTTTTCTCACGGTTTCACCTTGTGATGGGTTCAAAAAATCATCGAAAAGAGCCTGACGCCTGTGAGTGACATCTGAGATGCCAATTTTTAGACAACTCATCATGGCAACGCTAGAATGAAAATTAAATACCAATACAAATCAATCACATAGAATCAAAACCAAACTTCCAGCCTGTCATTTGCCTCACCAGTTAATTATTTAAACCTCAATAAAGCTAAAACTCTAATAACACCATTTATTAAACAAAATGCCCCTGCTTGCAGCCAGTCATATTTAGAATGATGGGGAAATCACTCTCTTGTTATTCAGAAATGTGCTGACTATACTGCGGCCCCTCTGTGAAAGCAGAGCAATGACGGAAATATAAAAAGCTTCATGGATTGAGCAATATAAATCACACGCAGTTCACGCAACACAAGGTTATTTATCCATGAACAAGTTTAATAAAATTGCCGCTTTCTCCCTGCTTGCTCTGGCCATGAATGGCGGCGCCCATGCCGAAGGCTGGTATGCAGGTCTGGATCTGACCACCTCCAAGATGGATCTCGATGGTGCTGCCAAAGACGCCTATGACGCCAAAGTGATCGACGACCAGCTCGACGGTGGCAGCCTGATCGTCGGCTACCACCTCAACGACTGGCTGGCCATCGAAAGCGGTCTGCATGCCCAGCGCATGAGCCAGCTGATGTGGATCACCAGCCCGGGCCTGACCGGCTTCACCGACACCACCATCGACACCCGCAGCATCAGCCTGGCCGCCAAGCTGAGCCAGCCGCTGGCCTGGGGCTTCAGCGCCTATGCCAAGCCGGGCGTGGCTTACACCAGCACCGAAGTCGAGATGATCGGCAACGGCACCATCCTCGGCATGAGTGTTCAGGGTCGCCGCAGCGAGACCAAGGGTACCGTTCACCCCAATCTGGAAGTGGGCATCGACTACGCCTTCAACGACCATATCTCCGCCGGGATTGGTTACGAGCGCCAGTTCAGCGCCATGACCCTGGGTGACGATCACTACTCCCTCGACACCCTCAAGCTGGGCATTCGCTACCACTTCTAAGGCGGCCGCGATCCCATGCAAAAGGGCCGCAGGTTTCACGCCTGCGGCCCTTTCCATTTGCCGTCCCGCCCTCAGCAGATCCGGTTCTTGCCCTGCAGCTTGGCCTGATAGAGCGCCCGATCGGCACGCACCATCAGGCTCTCCTTCTGCTCATCCTGCTCATACTCCGCCAGCCCGAAACTCAGGGTCGCCGGGCCGTGAGGGCAGATCGTCTCGCGCTGCAACAGCAGCTGGAACTTGCTCGCCACCAGTTGTGCCTCGGCATGACGGGTATTGGGCAGCACCACCATAAACTCATCGCCGCCCCAGCGGGCCAGCAGATCGATCTCGCGAATATGGCGGCGGATCAGCGCCACTATGTTGATCAGGGTCTGATCCCCGGTGTGGTGGCCATAGCTGTCGTTGATCTGCTTGAAGTTGTCCACATCCATGGCGATCACCGTGAAGGGCTGATGGAAGCGCCGTGCCCGCTCACACTCCAGCTGCAACGCCCGCTCCAGCCGATAACGGCTGGCGGCGCCGGTCAGCGCATCGGTCTCTGCCAGCAGGCGATTCTCGTCCACCTTCCGCAGCAACTCCTCGTTGAGCCGCGCCAGCTCGGCGGTGCGCTCGGCGATCAGCTGCTCCAGCGAGCTGTTGCGCCGCTCCAGTTGCTCCTGCAGCAGCTTGCTGGCGTGGATATTGCGATGGGCGCCGATCATCCGCGCCACCGAGCCATCGGGATTGCGGGCAATAATGTGGCCGCAATCCTCAATCCAGAGGTAATCGCCATCGCGGGTGCGGCAACGATACTCGGCGCGATACTCATGGGCGCTGCCATTGAGGCAGAGATCGAACTTCGCCATCACCGCCGCCATATCGTCGGGATGGATCACGCTCTCCCAGGTAAAGACGGTATTGCCGAGGGAGTGCGGTTCATAGCCCAGCATCTGATACCAGCCGGGATTGCGATAGACAAAGCCGGTATTGGCATTCCAATCCCAGATGCCGTCGCTGATCACTTCCAGAATCCCGTGCACCACAGACTCGCTGAGGTCGGAGATCCTGACCGGATCACTCTCTTTGCCCATATGAGGTCATCCTCTTTTCTTGCCTGCGTCACTCTTGCTTGCCCACCAAACGGCGTTGTCGAGTCGGCGTGAAGCGCTACCTTGGCACACGGCGAAAATCCTGTCAGCCAGAATGCCACTCTCCCCCTGCTATCCGGTTATCGGCTGCTCGCACTGCATGATAAATGGGCCGTTCAGGGTGTCAGCAAGTGTGGTTCAAGTGCAACCCATTTGCTGACCAATACCCAGAGGCAGCCGTGATGGGGAACAGACAGAAGGGAAATAGGCAGAGCGCCTGCGTAGGGTGTAATAAGCAAAGCGCATTACACCTTTTGCCAGCTCAATATAAGCGGTGCAATTCACTTCGTTCTTTGCACCCTACCCGCCCTCACCCTGCCCTCTCCCGGAGGGAGAGGGAATAAAGCAGCATCGGGGATATGATCGCCAGCAGTGTAGGTTCGATTAGAGAAACTTAATCTGGGCGCGGGAACGAGATTATCCTCTTATTTAGTTGCTGGAGAGCGGTTGGCGGTGAGGGGATAGAAAAATAAGATTTTTCTGGATATACCTTGTAGCTCTCCAGGTATGACCCAGCCTCATTAACCCGAGTTTTCACCCATACCTCACCATAATCCCGAATCCGTTCCTTTCCAAGCTTTTTATTACTGTAACAAATATTAAACCAGTACCCAGTATGTTTATCTTTTATCTTTAATCCTGCCTCACAATGCCCGTATTTACCTTTGGATGGTCCGGGGTGAACCACTTTATATTCCGTGTCATAACCAATTATTTTATCTGGATAAAAATAGACGTACATATCATAGCCATTCCATGACGTTATAAACATCATAAAAAAACAATTACCAAAGGCTTTTATGATATATTTTAATGCGTCGCGCCCGGGACATCGAAAAGCAGTAAATATTGCACCAACCAATCCAAATAGCGCACTTATAGTAATATAGGTGAGCAACTCAGGAACCGAGTCAGCAATCACTGTTTTATGTGACAGTCTGAATGAGAATAGTAAGATTGAAAACCATAGAGCAAGCAGCAATAAAAAACTTCCCCCAAGCAGCATGTTCTTGCGCCGTTCGCTTTTAAAACTATGAATTGTCATTTTACTGCCTGATTTATCATTAAAAACGAAAAATATCCCACCATTTTGCAAGATAAATATGGGAGGTGCAATTCACTTCGTTCATTGCACCCTACCCGATTTTACGAAATGAGTATTGTGTCAACCTGCTCCCCTCACCCTAGCCCTCTCCAGGAGGGAGAGGGGATCACCCAGCATCAAGGATATGGCGTTGGCAATGGCGTGTATAGCCACGGCGCCAAACCTCCCTTCTCCCGTTTATTAGAAAAGGAGGAGAAGGGTCGGGGATGAGGGGCAGGAAAAAAATAGATTACGCGGTAAACGTTGGGCTTCACTACGCTCAGCACCAACCTTCACAATCTGTAGGTTGGTGCTGAGCCTGCGAAGCCCAACATATAAGATACATCAGAGATATTTATAGGCTCACAAATGCTCTTCTAAAAACTCATTTAATTTATCTTTTAATCGCTCATCATTCACCCAGTCTTCGGGATCCAAGCTTCTTATTGTCGCCTTGTTAGATGATCCAATAAAGTCATAACAGTCCTGGAAGACCTCATCAGCATAACTTAAAACTCTCTCTAAGTGCTCGTCACCTAATCTAGCAAGCATATTCATGACAAAGAATTGATATTTATACTTTGTAACCTCATAGTCACTTCTGTTTCCTCTTACAGTAGCCTGATCATCCTCATCAAGAAATTCATAACTTGGTATATCCCACATGGGCAATTTATATGATTGTGCCATCCCCGCCAATGTATTGTGAGTATGCATTATTGCGGTATTACCTATGGGCAGATCGACATATTCATTCTCAAGATCTACCAATGCAGATTCAGGCATTGATGCCCGTATTGCCTCTGGAATCTGTAATGCATGCTTATAATGCCCAATTGCAAGATCCCATTCATTCTCATTGTCGCCTCTATTAGAGTACTTCTTCGCATTGTAGATAAGATATCCTATCAGTTTAGCCTGAGCTCTGGGTAATTCATCATTATATTTTCCTTTCAAAACATAATTAATTGTTTTGAATTCTTCATTCCATTCAGCTATAGCTGCCCCAATATTTTTCACACCATAGAGAGAGAATAAATCAGGTAGGCATGGAACTATAAATCCATCTGCTGTTGATATTGCAACCTTATTCATTGCGCCTAAATTTGGTGATGTATCGAAGAAAACGAAATCATATTCATATTCATTTGAATAATCTTCCGCTAACTTTCTAAATGCAGATATAGTTCTGATAGACAATGGGTCACTCCCTACAACACCATTCCACCTTGATGATATTGTATTCTCATAACTATACATGCTTGGGCGCCCAGGGATAATATGAAAATTCTCCCTAACTTCCAAAGGAGGTATTAATTCATCAAAGCCAGCAGAACCATCCTGAATTGGTTTCAATATAAAATGAACAGAGCGAGGCTTACTTAATATTTTTTTAAATTTAGCCTCTCCAGCCAGAGCCCTTCCTTTTGCTATGTCAGGAATATATGGTTCTTCTTCTTCCCATAGTTTCTCAATGACACTCTCTCCTATTGAATATATTGTAAAGTTACACTGAGGATCTAGATCAACAACAAGAACCTTGTATCCCAATCCAGAAAGTGACGCAGCAACATTATATCCAAGAGTTGTTTTACCTACTCCACCCTTATTATTAAATATAGATATGGTTTTCATTCACACCCCCTTAAATCAATATCTACTGTTAAATAAACCTAAGTTTTTCATCAACCAAACAATGATAACCTTGTTATCAACAATTAAAAGCATTTTTGATCTACATAAATGATTATTAAAATACAACTTAATAGCTCCCTCTGCAGTCACCTAACATTTCACTCCCCCAACCTCTCCGCCAATCCGGAATAACGCTCGGTCTTTTTCCGTACCGCCTGTGCCAGCAGGGCGCGATCGCCGTAGAGATCGAGCCGCGCCTTGGCGCGGGTGATGCCGGTATAGACCAGCTCGCGGGTCAGCAGCGGGCTGGGGCTGTCGGGCAGCACCAGCACGGTATGGGCAAACTCGGAGCCCTGGGATTTGTGGATGGTCATGGCGTAGACAGTCTCGTGGGGCGGCAGCCGGCTTGGCAGCAGGGCCCGCAAGGTGCCGTCCGGCTGCTCAAACCATACCTTTAACCGACCAGTTTCATCGGGCAGGCAGAGCCCCATATCACCGTTGTAGAGGCCAACGCCGTGGTCGTTGCGCACCACCATCACCGGGCGACCGGCATACCAGTCGCCATCGCGGGCAATGAGGCCAGCCCGTGACAGGGCCAGTTCGAGCCGCTCGTTTAGCCCCAGCACGCCGAACGGGCCATCGCGCAGGGCGCAGAGGATCTGGAAGCTGTTGAATGCCTTGAATACGGCGGCGGGCGCTTCCCCCGCGCGGGCCGCCTTCAGATAGCTGCCGTAACCGGCCACCCCCTGGGCAATCAGGGCATCGTAGGCCTCCCCCGCCCAAGGGTGCAGGCTGATATCGGCGAATCCTGCGCCCCAGACTGATTCCACCGCCTTGGCATCGCCGCTGTTGCAGGCGCGCGCCAGCTGGCCGATGCCAGAGTGCTGATCAAAGCGCCAGCTCTTGGCCAGCAAACAGAGGCTGTCGCGCACCGGGGCCCCCGCGGGCGTGCCCTGCAGGCGGTAGCCGGTCTGGCGGGAGAGCCAATCCGCCTGCGCCGGGCTGATGCCCTGTTCGATAAAGCTGCAGATATCGCCGAGCACGGCCCCCGCCTCCACCGAGGCAAGCTGATCCTTGTCACCGAGCAGGATCAGGCGGGCGTGGCTCGGCAACGCATCGAGCAGGCGCGCCATCATCGGCAAATCGACCATGGAGGCCTCATCCACCACCAGCAAGTCGAGGTGCAGCGGGTTGCCTTTGTGGTGGCGGAACTGGCTGCGCCCCGGAATGACCCCGAGCAGCCGGTGCAGGGTGCCCGCCTCGGTGGGGATCGCTTCGACCCACTCGGGGGGCAGATCGAGGGCCTGCAGGGCAGAGCCGATACTCTCGGTGAGGCGCGCCGCCGCCTTGCCGGTGGGGGCCACCAGCCGGATCGCCGGCGCCTTGCCCGCTTGCAGGCCGGTCTCTACCAGAATGGCGAGCAGTTTGGCAACCGTGGTGGTCTTGCCGGTGCCGGGGCCGCCGGAGATCACCGCAAAGGGGCGCGCCGCCGCCGTGGCCGCCGCCAGCTTCTGGCCGTTGCAGCAGAGCGCCTCGGGCACCAGCACATCCAGCTTGCTCAAATCGCTCGCCGCCAGCGCACTGGCGAGCAGCGCCTCGATGGCGGGCCAATCCACCTCGTTCGGGAACACCAGATCCAGATACTTTTCGATAAAGTGGCGGGCCGAGAAGTCGGGGGCGAGGCGGGCCTTGAGCAGCGCCGCGAACACCAACCCGTAGTCGCGGGCAAACAGCCGCGACAGGGCCGGGGCAATCTCCGGCCATTCGGCTCGCTCGCTCAGGGCGCGCAGATAGCGGGCCACCCCCTGCTCGTGATCGTGGTAGCGGGTGAGGTAGAGACGCCCGTGCCACAGCCGCAGCGGCCAGCGCGGGGCGAGCCCCTCATCCTGTTCCGTACCCACGAGCGGGCTTGCCGCAAACAGGGCGGGCCAGCGGGCAGGATCCGCCAGATCAGCCAACAGATCCCGGCTCTGCTGGGGATCCAGCCCGAACGGTCGCAGGGATCCGGCTGCGAGCATCTCAAGCGGCAGACAGACATGGCCGCGCCCCAGCTCGAAGCAGGCGAGCGCCGCCCCCAGCACCAGCTCGGGGCTGCCACCAAGGTCGGCCACCAGCCGGGCAAATTGCAGATCCAGCTGGCGGATGCGGCCAACCAGCGCCAGTGTTTTGAGCCGTTCAACCATCATTGCGCTGGTCGCGGTGCTGATCTTGGTGCCGCTCATGCCTCTACCTCGTTCAATGCTTGGGATCCCGCTGCTGGCAGCTCACTGCCTTCGCGAAACAACTTATCCAGCCCCAGCACCAGTTCACGGCTCGGGCGGGTATGGAAAATGCCCCCCTGCGGCATGCCGCGCAGGAAAAGATAGAAAACGCCGCCAAAGTGCTGCTCGAAGTCGTAGCCCGGCAGGCGCAGGGTGAGCAGCCGGTGCAGCGCCAGCGAGTAGAGCTGGTATTGCAGGTCGTAGCGGTGCTCGGCCATCGCCCGCTCCAGCGCCGGACGGCTGTAATCGGCGGGGCTCATGCCGAGGTGATTCGATTTGTAGTCGAGCAGATACCAGCGCCCCTGCCACTCGAACACCAAGTCGATAAAGCCCTTGAGCATCCCCTGCACGGTGGCAAAGCTCAGCGGCTTGTTGCCCCGCGACAGCGGGTCGTGCTGCTGGCAGAGCGCGGTCAGCGCCGGTGCCGTCACCCGCCCCATGGGCAGGAAGAACTCCAGCTCCACCTGTTTGCGCTCGGGGGCCAGATCCCGCAGCCGCACCGGCTCGCCAAAGCCCGTTTCCAGCGGGGTATCCAGCACCGCCTCCACCTGCTGTTGCAACACGGGGGCCCAGCTCTCGTCGAAGCCGTCCTGCGCCAGCAGGGTGGCAATATGCTCCGCCAACGGCTCGCCCGCGGCGCTTTGAAAGTCGATGGTCTCGAACAGACTGTGCAGCAAGGTGCCGGGGCGCGCCCCTTTCGGGAAGGTAAAGATGGAGGGCTGGGGCGCCTCGTCCGGTTGCTCGGAAGCCAGCGCGGCCGCCTCGGTCACTACCTCGTCATCGAAGCCGGGATTGGCCAGCACGCCTTTGCTGTGACCGTGACCCTGCGCCGCCAGCCCGGAGTAGGAGCTGATCCACCAGTCCCGCTCAAGGGAACCGCTAAAGTGGCGCACCTGCGGCTCGCCCAGCAGCTCCTCTTCTGGCGGCAGCGGGGCTGGACGGGTGAGCGAGGGCTCACCGACGGCCACTCCGGGCAGCGCCTGCGCCAGCTCGGTCAGCGCGGTCGCCAGCGTCTGCGCATCCCCCTCTTCGCCCTTTTGCAGCAGGTAGCCGATGGCGGTGTGGTGCAGGTCGGTCTTCTCCGACTTGCCCGCCCCCGCCCGCACCGGCGCCAGCCCCAGCCAGGTGGCGTAGACGCCCCGGGTCAGCGCCACATAGAGCAGCCGCAAATCTTCGGCAAGGCGCTCCCTGTCCGCTTCGGCGAGCGACGAGTCGGCGCCGGTCAGATCGAGAATGGTGCGATTGCCCGCCTCGTCCGCCTCGTGATAGAGCGGAGTCTCGGCGGTTCTGTGGCTGCAGATGAAGGGCAGGAACACCAGCGGGTACTCCAGCCCCTTGGATTTGTGGATGGTGACGATCTGCACCAATTTCCGCTCGGATTCGAGGCGCAGTACCTGCTCCGCATCTTGCCCGTTGGGGCGGCTCACCGCCTCCCCCAACCAGCGTAGCAGGGCATACTCCCCGTCCAGCTCGCTGCTCACCTGTTGCAGCAGCTCGCCAAGATGGAGGAAGTTGGTCAGCCGCCGCTCGCCATAGGGGCTCGCCAAAAGCGAAGAGGCGAGATTGCGCCGGTGCAGCAGGGCCCGCAGCATCGCCAGCACGCCGCGGCGGTGCCAGATCTTGCGGTACTCCATAAACTCCTGCACCGCGCTCTCCCACGCTCGCTCGTCGCTGGCCAGCCCATCGAGCGCCTTGGCGTCGAGGTCAAACAGGCCGGTCGCCAGCGCCGCCCGCAGGCTGCGCTCTTCGCTCGGGTTCTGGCAGGCGTGCAAAATCAGCAGGATCTCCCGCGCCTCCGTCTGCTCCAGCACGCTCTCGCGGTTCGACAGATAGACAGACGCGATAGCGAGCCGCGCCAGCTCCTGCTGCACCAGCTTGCCCTCGGCGCCGGTGCGCACCAGCACGGCGATATCCCCGGCCTTGACCGCCTTGTCACCGATCAGCGCCTTGCCCTCGCGGGCCAGGGTCAGCAGGCGGTGGATCTCGGCGGCGGTGGCGCGGGCCATCTTGCTCTGGTAATCCCCCCGATTGAAGGTGGGCTGGCCGGTCAGCTGCCAGCAGTGGAGCACAGGGGCGGTGACACCATCGAGCAGCAGCGCCTTGCTCTTGCCCTGCGCCTCTACCGGCAGGAAGGGGATATCCGCCTCGTAGATAAAGGGATCTTTCGCCCGCTCGAACAGGCCGTTGACCGCCCCCACCAGCGCACTGCTGGAGCGCCAGTTGCGCCCGAGGGTGTAGTGGGCGCTCACATTTCGCCGCGCCTGCATGTAGGTAAAGATGTCGGCGCCGCGAAAGCCGTAGATGGCCTGCTTGGGGTCACCGATCATCAAGAGCGCCGTGTCGCTATGGCCGCCGTAAAGCCGATGGAAGATGCGGTACTGCTGGGGGTCGGTATCCTGAAATTCATCGATCATCGCCACCCGATAGGTGGCGCGAATCCGCTCGCAGAGCCGCTCGCCAAGGCTGGAGCCGAGCGCCCCGTCGAGGTCTTTCAGCAGGTCATCGAACGAGAGCTGATGGGCCTGCCGCTTGCTCGCCTGCATCCGGCTGCGCACTACTTTGGCGGCCCGTTGCAGGATGAGATCCCGAATACCGGGGCGGCTCGCCAGCAGTTCATCGATTTGGCCGAACAGCGGCAGGGTCGGCACCGCGCCCCCCTTCTTGAGGTTCTCCTCCAGCACCGTCTGGCCGAAGCGCTCCAGCTCCTTGGGAATGGCGTAGCCACTGCTCTCGTCCTGCGCCCAGTCGGCTATCTTGGCAAGCCATCCTTCGTAGTTCTTGCCGGTATAGCGGCTTACTTGCCCATCCGTCTGGCGGCGGATCTCGTCCGTCTGCGCCAGCCACTCGCTCTTCACCGCCGCGATGCGGCTCATGGCCGCCTGATGGCGGGCGGCGAGGGTCTCATCCCCCAGCGCGGGATGGATCTCCAGCTCGCTGTTGTCGAGCCAGCTGCCCATCTCCCGCAGCAGGGCGGCGGGGCTCGGCCAGAGCGCGCGCACGGCGCTGGCGAGGGCTTTATCCACCGGATAGAACTCGGCACGCCAGTAGTCGCTCACCGCCTGCAGCCTGAGCTGGCTGTCGTCGGTGAGAAATTCGGTTTCAAAGAGGGCGCCTGACTCGAAGGCGTTCTGCTTGAGCATCCGCTGGCAGAAGCCGTGGATGGTAAAGACCGCCGCCTCGTCCATCTGCCGCTCGGCGGCCAGCAGGCGGCGGGCCGCCAACTCGTGATCCGCCACCTCGTCCAGCAGTTGGGCCAGCAGGGTGTCACTTCTATGGCCGCGCATAAAGGCGAGCCGCGCCTCGTGAATGCGACCGCGGATCCGCCCGCGCAGCTCGGCGGTGGCCGCTTCGGTAAAGGTCACCACCAGAATTTCGGTCACCGAGAGCGGCCGTTCATGGGCACTCGGCTGACCGGCGTCTTCGCCCTCTTCAATGAGCGGGCCATGGCCCAGCAGCAGGCGCAGGTAGAGACCGGCGATAGTGTAGGTCTTGCCGGTACCGGCGGAGGCTTCGATCAGTCGTTCACCATGGAGGGGAAAACGCAATGTATTGAGCGGGTTAGCCATTATTTCAGCTCCTCCAGGGTCTTGAGCAGCGGGGTCAGGTGTTCGCGGGCCAGCGCCTGCAACTGCCCAAGCACCTCGTCATCGAGTTCGGGGAAGCAGCGGGCGACGTAAGGATCTTGCCCCTCCCCATTGATCATCCAGCCGCCGTTGAAACGGCTGAGGGCCGCCTTGTCGGCTGCCTCCGGCTTGTCGGGATCCTTCTCGATCGCCTTGAGCCAATCCCAGGCGGTGTTGGGGAAGAACGGCAGCGGCCGCTTCATCCCCTGCGCCCAGCACGCCACCAGCGCCGCCAACTTGGGCCGCGCCTCGTCGGCAGCGAGCTTGGCTAACCGCAGACTCTGTTTGGCATCGAACAGCAGGGTGTCGCCGGGGGCGCCGCTCAATGAGAGGCAGAGGTGCTGGATCCAGCCCAGCAGCAGATCCTTGCCGTTGAAGCTGCCGGGTTTGACCACCAGCAAACGCCCCTTCTGGGTGTCGATCCACCCTTGCAGCTGGCCCTGAGTAAGGGAGATATCGATCTCCACCGCCTGCTTTTCTGACTCATTGGCAGCAACCCATGGCCGCAGCCGATCCGCCAGCTTGCCCATCTCGGCATCCAGATCGTCCAGCAGCAGGCTGCCGAACCACCCTTGCGGCAGCAGGCCGGTGAGCTGCAACCGCTCGCGACGCTCGGTACTTTCACCTTCCGCCAGATGGGCATCGAGCAGCAGATCTTTCAGCTGGTAATGTTGCAGGCCATCCAGCTCGAACGGCTCGCTGTCCTCGATGTTGGCTTCGTTCAGCTCAAACCACACCTTGAGGCGACGGTTGAGGAAATACTTGGTGGGCTGGCGATAGAAGCGCAGCAGCTCCGCCAGCTCCAGCCCCTGCTCCTTGCCCCATTCGGGGGGAAGAGGCAGCTCGCCGCTCTGGAAGTTGGCCGCGCCACGCACCGGATTGAGGGCGGGCAGCCAGTCGGCGGCATAGGTAAAGAGGCGTGAACCCGCCTCCGGATAGAAGTAGTTGCGGCTGTAGGGGGTGAGCGGATGCGCCACCATCAGGTGGTTGAGCAGCCGCTTGCCGGAGGTTTCGTCATCGAGATCCTCATCCCCCGCCAGCACGAAGCCCTGCCGCACATAGTCGATCAGCTCCGCCAGCAGTACCGACGGCACCTTGTCGCTGTTGTCCTGCGCACTGAAGCCCTGATAGCTGATATAGAGCCCCTGCTGGGCGCTGAGCAGTGCCTCAAGGAAGAGGTAGCGGTCATCATCGCGACGGGAGCGATCCCCACGCCGCGACGCTACCGCCATCAGGTCGAATCCCATGGGGGCCAGGGTGCGCGGGTAGACGCCGTCGTTCATGCCGAGCAGGCAGACCTGCTTGAAGGGGATGGAGCGCATCGGCATCAGGGTGCAGAAGTTGACCTGACCGGCGAGGAAGCGCTGGCTGGAGCGGGACTCCCCCAGCACGCTGCCGAGGTAATCCTGCAACAGATCGGCGGTGATGGGTTGCTCGAAACGGGCCTCGCCGAGCCGGGTCTGCCACTCGGCCAGCTGGCTGCGAATGAGCTGGAGCTGACGCTCCTCATCCTCGTCGGCCAGATAGAAGCGCTCCAGCAGCGCCAGCAGGCAGGCGTTCCAATCGGCCAGCGGCTGCGCCTGTTGCAGGCGGGGCAGGAATTCGGCCAGCGAATCGACAAACCAGGCGAGCTTGCCGAGCGCCAGCCCCTGCTGACCCTCGATATCGGCGTAGGGCAAGATGCCCGCCACCGGCTCGCCATCCCCCATGGCAAACCCGAGCAGCATGCGGCGCAGGCCGAACAGCCAGCTGTTACCGGACATGGGCGGCAGATCGAAACGGACGGGGTAGCCGTCGTCCAGCCCCCAGCGGATGCCGGTCTCCTGCACCCAGACCCGCAGCTGGTTGAACTCGTCGTCATCCAGCTCGAAGCGGCGCAGCACGGCGGGCACCTCGAGAATGGCGAGCAGCTCCCCTGCCCCGAAACGGGCGTTGGGCAGCCTGAGCAGGGCGAGGAAGCTTTGCAGCAGCGGGCTCTCCTGACTCGCCCTGCTCACCGAGACCGCAAACGGGATCTGACCGCGCGCGCCAAACACCGCCTGAATGTAGGGGCCGTAGCTGTTCACATCCGGCATCATCACCACCACATCTTTCGGGGTGAGGGTCGGATCCTGCTCGAACAGCGCCAGCAGCCGATCGTGCAGCACCTCGAGTTCGCGCATCGGGCCATGGCAGGCGTGGATCTGCAAGGATCCATCCGCCGGATCGATCGGGCTCTTGTGGTGGCTGCAGTCGAGATCGAACTGGCCGGCGCCCCGTTCTGCCAGCTCCAGCACATCCTTCTGGATGGCATGCAGCAGCTTGATATTGCCCTTGCCATCAACTTCGTCGATATCGACGAAAGCCTCGATTTGCGGCACCTCCAGCTCCATCAGCTGGTGCAGGTAGTCGCGCCCCAGCTTGCCCATGGAGGCGAGCAGCGGGTTGGCAGGGCCCTGCAACGTCTCGATATCGGTGCCGGGTTTGAGCTTGTTTTCGAGCCGTGCCAACGTCTTGCGATCCAGCAGATCCCCCCAGTAGTAGCGGCAGGGGTTGGTGACGAACAGGTGCACCTCCACCTCAGGCCGACTGCCGAGGGCCAGCAGCGCCTCCACATAGCGCGGCGGTAGCGCCGAGATGCCGAACACAAAGACCCGCTGCGGCAGCTTGCCCGGCAGTTCGGCGGTGCGCTCCAGCTCGTGGATAAACTCCTCGTAGAGGTTGGCGCGGTGGTAGCCGCTCGGAGAGAGCGCCAGCGTGCGGGCCACCAGCTCGCGCCACAGCTCGGGCTGCCAATCCTGACCGCTCACCCCGGCCAGCTCCTGACTCAATCCTGCCCCCTCTTCCCAACGGGCGATCCAGTCCGGCCGATAGACCAGATACTGGTCAAAGAGATCCGCCACCTTCTGGCAGAGCTGCCACAGCCGCACCTGCTCGGGATCCCTGGCGGGATCCTCATCCTCTCCACCGCCCAGATAGGCGGCGAGCGGGGCAAAGGCGGGGCGATCCAGCAAGGCAGGCAGAATGGTCATCAACTGCCAGCTCATGGAGCCCTTGTTGTAGGGACTCTGGCGCGGTACATCCGCCAGCACCCGGGTGAACATCTCCCAGATAAAGCTGGCGGGCAGCGGAAAGTCGATATTGGCGGCGATGCCGAAGGCTTTGGCCAGCTCCAGCTTAAGCCACTGGGCCATGCCAGGACTCTGCACCAGGATCTGCTCCCGATCGAAGGGGTGAGAGAGAGGGGCCTGCCGGATGCAGCTCACCAGCAGCTCTTTGAGCAGATCCAGCTGATTGGAGTGGTAGAGGGTAAACATGAGCAATTCCCGCCTGTGGATGAGAGGGGGCGAGGGAAAAGGCGAGCCATTTCCGTCACTTCACAAGAGAGGGAATTGTCAGGGATCGAGGGGGAAGATGCAAAAGGCTCTTGTGGCCAGCAGGCGGGCAAACCGCTGAACCATGAGGGGCTCCGCAGATTTGACGCGCCGCCTCACCTATCCGGAAAACGCAGACAGAAAAAAGCCGGTGCAGTTGCACCGGCCAAAAGGCTTGGAAAACTCAAACTGACTGGCTGTTACCAGTTTTTGCCGAGACGGGCATCCACACTAAAAGCCCCTGCTCCGGCCGCCGCCAGCGCCAGGAAACCACCGGCCACTGAGACGTTCTTCATAAACATCAGCATCTGCATCTGTTCGGCAGGCTGATAATGGAAAATAAAGGCAGCCATCAGGGTGAAACCGGCCAGCAGCACGGAGAGGCTGCGGGTAAAGAGACCCAGCACGATGGCAAGGCCACCACCCAGCTCAAGCAGGATCACCAGCGGCAACATAAAGCCCGGCACACCCATCGCTTCCATATAGCCCTGGGTTCCGGCATAGCCGCCGATCTTGCTCCAGCCCGCCATTACGAACATCAGCGCCAGCAGTACACGACCCGCCAGCAGCGCTACATCTTTCATCTTGTCCATTTCATATTCCTCGTTTGTGTCACATCACCGCTGACTGCTTCAGGGTAGGTCAAATAACAGAGCTTGGCTGGCACTGGTCGCAACCAGCTCCCACCGGTATTCATCACGACTGAGTACCCCGTCGCCGGGTCGGGCAGCCAGACCGTTGGCGGTCAACTCCCCTGAAATCATCTGCAGGTAACCGTGTCGGCCAGCCAGTGCCCATTCGAGCGTCTCGCCCGGGGCCAGTTCCAGCCGCCATACGCGGGCCTGTTGGCGGATCCGCAGCGATCCAGCCTCGCCATCCGGTGACGCCACCAGCGTCATGCCCGGTCTGGACTCGATCTTCTTCTGCTGATATCCGGGTGGCGTGCCGAACTCGTTCGGCTCGATCCAGATCTGCAACAGGGAGAGAGGATCCGTCTGCGAGGGGTTGTACTCGCTGTGGCGGATCCCGCTGCCTGCGCTCATCAGCTGGAAATCCCCTGCCGGGATCTGCTCGGCATGGCCGAGGCTGTCCTTGTGCTCTATGGTGCCTTGCAACACGCAGGTGAGGATCTCCATGTTGGCGTGAGGGTGGGTGGCGAATCCGCCACCCGGCGCAACCAGATCCTGATTGATCACCCGCAGTACCGAGTGCCCCATCCACTCCGGGTCATAGTAGTGACCGAAGGAGAAACTGTGGCGCGCGTCCAGCCAGCCAAAGTTGGCCTTGCCCCGCGCTTCTGCGGCTCTCAATTGCATCATGGTCTGCTCCTCATCTATCCGGGGTTCGGTTTAGCGATCTTTACCACCGCCGAGACCGAACGGAATACGGTATTCGCTGCTCTCGCCAGCCAGGCTGACAGTCAGGTTGCCCTGGGTACGGCTCGGGATCCGCACCTGCTGGGTGCCTGTCAGGTTGGCGTGGACTGATGCCAGCAGATCGCCAGACTCGTCACGCACTTCCAGCATCGGACTGGCTTTGCCATCCATTGCGGCAGTGGCGTTCCAGTTCACAAACAGCACGCCGGGCATGGCATTGAAGTCAGCCGGTACGGAAGCTTGGGCGAAACCAGTGGTCATCAGGCCTGCAACGGCCAGCATCTTGATTACGTTTTTCATGTTCATTCACTCTCTTGTTTTATATGTCATTGCCAAGGCCTTTTCGGCCAGAATCAATGCATCCATGCAAGAGGTTATTCAAATAGTGTGTTGTTCTTTCACCGACATCAGACAGACCGATTTGGTGTGTCACAGTGCGGAACTACCCGCATATTTGGCCGCTCGACGTTCCTGCCTAAGCGTTGATTGAATATTAAAGTGACATGACCTAACTTGTTAGCGAGATAAACTGGCAAACATATTCAAAAAAATTGAAGGTGAGGAATGGCCAAGGAATCGAACAAGGAACGGGCGCTGACCCTGGAGGCAATCCGGGTGCTGGACGCCATCGACCGCCGCGGCAGCTTTGCGGCGGCGGCCGACGAGCTGGGCAAGGTACCCTCGGCATTGAGTTATACGGTGCAGAAGCTGGAAGACGAACTGGATGCCATGCTGTTTGACCGCAGTGGCCACCGCACCAAGTTCACCCCGGCGGGGCGCATGCTGCTGGAGCGCGGCCGGGTGCTGCTGGAGGCAGCCGAACATCTGGTAGGCGAGACCCGGGCATTGGCTCGTGGCTGGGAGACCGACATCACAGTCGCCGTCGATGCGCTGGTCCCGATGCAGGCCCTCTACCCCTTGGTGGAGAAGCTGGCCGAGCAGACCGATACCCGACTGCGGCTGCGGGCCGAGGTGCTGGCGGGTAGCTGGGAGTGTCTGGAAGATGGCCGCGCCGACCTGCTTATCTCCTCCATCAACCCGGACATCATGATGACCGGCATCAAGCATCAGGTGATCAAGGACGAGGTGATGCTCTACGTCGCCCATCCCGATCATCCGCTACATCAGGAACCCGAACCCTTGGCCGACGAGACCCTGCGCCGCTACCGCGCCATCGCAGTCGCCGATACCGCGCTGCGCAAGCCGGTGCTCACCTACCGCCTGCTCGACAAGCAGCCGCGTCTCACCGTCAGCACCATGGCGGAGAAGCGCGATGCCCTGCTGGCCGGGCTAGGTATCGGCACCATGCCGCAGAGCTGGATTGAGGAGGACATCCGGGCCGGTCGGCTCAAGGTGATCAGCCCCGAATATCGCCATCAGCTGCAGGTCGTGCTGGCCTGGCGGCGAGACACCATGGGCAAGGCCAAGAGCTGGCTGGTGCGGGAGATACCCAAACTGTTTTAAAAAAGTGGCGGTGAATCAACACTGCTTTGCCAGCGCCATTCGCCATAACAAAGAGAGGGGGAGCAACGTGCTCCCCCTCTCTCATCTTCGGCACACCTTGTCACGTATGGCTTACTGGTTCGCTTCGGCAAACTGCTTCATCGCTTCGGCGTGCTTGGTCATGCCAGCGGCACGCTCGTTGAGCTTCTTGATGAATTCCGCCTTCTTGGCAGGATCTTCAATGCGGTCATAACGTTGCTGCAGGTTGGCCTGGATCTGCTCCGGGGTCATGTTCTGCATGCGGGCCATCTTGTCGTGGCGACCACCGTGGTGTTTGCCACCCATCATGCCACCACCGTCCATCGGGCAATCCACCATGGCACCGGGCTGGCCGGTGGGGGCTGCTTCACTGGCTGCATAGGCACCCAGCGGCAAGCCAAGGATCAGGGTGGCGGTCAGCAGGGTTTTGGTCAGCTTTTTCATGGTCTATCTCCTGTAGGGATGATTCTGGTTCGGCGCTCTTGCCTTGCCCTCAAGTAAACACCCTATCGGTGTCTGAACTTTGCCAGCATCACCCTTTTTTGTAGCAGAGTGTGGCATCGTGCGGATCTGGCACACTTTGACACAAACCGCCGGGCGGATTTTCGTATACTCGTGCCAACGCCAAGCAGGGGAGGTATTCATGAACCAGGGCAACACCCACATTCTGGTGGTCGACGACCACAGCGAGATCCGCGATCTCTTGAAGCGCTTTCTCGAACAGCACGGCCTGCGGGTCAGCTGCGCCCGGGATGGCAAGGAGATGAAGCGACTGCTGGAGGAGCGGGAGTTCGACCTGTTGGTGCTGGATCTGATGATGCCGGGTGAAGATGGTCTGACCCTCTGCCGCGAGCTGCGGGTCAAATCGAACCTGCCCATCATCATGCTGACAGCCATGGGGGAAGAGACCGACCGCATCATCGGATTGGAGATGGGGGCCGACGACTATCTGGCCAAGCCTTTCAATCCGCGCGAGCTGCTGGCGCGCATCAAGGCGGTGATGCGCCGCACCCAGGCCGAGACCCAGCCCGCCGCCGAGACCCTGACCCGGGATCTGCGCTTCGATCGCTGGCTACTCGACGTCAATCGTCGGGAGCTGGTCGATGAGGATGGAGTGGGCCTGAGCCTCTCCACCGCCGAATTCGATCTGCTCAAGGTGTTTCTCGAACGCCCGCAGCGAGTGCTGAGCCGAGATCAACTGCTGGATCTGGCCCGTGGCCGCGAGGCGGTAGCCTTCGATCGCGCCATCGATACCCTGGTGAGCCGCCTGCGCCGCAAGCTGGAGCGGGATCCCAAGAACCCGGAGCTGATCAAGACCATCTGGGGTGGCGGCTATATGTTCTCCGCCGACGTGACGCAGGTTTAAACAGTGGGTGCCTTGCGACGACTGTGGGCACGGATGTGGCCCAAGGGGCTGACCGGCCAGATCATTCTGGTGGCGCTGGCGGGGCTGATCCTGATCCAGCTGCTCAGCATCCAGATCTACCGCACGGATCGGGAGGAGGCGCTCGGCTTCGTCAACAGCCGCAACGCCATGCAGCGGATCATCTCGGTGGTCAGGCTGCTCTCCCTCTCCCCCCCGTCCCTCTATGACGAGATCCTCAAAGCGAGCCGCAGCGAGACCCTGCTGCTGCGCCTCTCCGACGAACCGCTGCAACCGGATAACCGCAGCCCCCGCTTCGAGCAGCTGGTGCGCTCGCGCCTCAACTATCCCCCCGGCCTCACGGTCGAGATCAGCGCCGAGCTGAAAGAGGATAATCAGCGCAGCAAAGCGTGGGAACATCACGCCCGCATGATGCGGGATCGCAAGGGGCCGCCCCCACCACGGGATATGCGCCTCTATGGCTCCATCGAACTGCCGCAGGGGGGCTGGCTGCAGTTCAGCTCGCTGGTCGACAAGGAGGCGGGTAGCTGGTCGTGGCAGACTACCTTCAACCTGATGCTGGTCGCCAGTCTGGTGATCGGACTGATGGTGCTGCTGTTTCGCCGTGCCACCCGCCCGCTCAAGCAGCTGGCAGGCAATGCGGAGCGGCTAGGACGGGGCGAGGATATCGAACCCTTGAAAGAGGAGGGACCGATCGAGATCCGCGAATCGATTCAGGCCTTCAACCGGATGCACACCCGGCTCGACCGCTTCGTGCAGGACAGAACCCGGATGCTGGCGGCCATCTCCCACGATCTGCGCACCCCCATCACCAGCCTGCGGCTGCGCACCGAGTTTCTGGCCGATGGCGAGGACAAGGAGCGGATCCAGCAGACCCTGCAACAGATGGAGCAGATGCTGGCGGCCACCCTCAGCTTTGCTCGCGAGGAGGGGCAGCAGGAGGCCACCCGCGAGCTGGATCTGGTCAGCCTGCTGGTCAGCCTGTGCGATGACTACGCCGATACCGGCCAGCCGGTCACCTGTCTGGCGGAGGGCAAAGAGGTCTACGCCTGTCGGGCCAACACCCTGCGCCGGGTGCTGCAGAATCTGATCGGCAACGCCATCAAATATGCCGGCAGCGCCGAAGTGTCGCTGGAGCGGCGCAAGGAAGAGCTGTTGATCCGGGTCTGCGATAACGGGCCGGGGATCGATCCGGCGCGGCTGGAGGATGTGTTCAAGCCGTTCGTGCGGCTCGACGAGGCGCGCAACACCGAGTCCGGCAGTGTCGGGTTGGGCCTCTCCATCGCCCGCACTCTGGTCCATCAGCACGGCGGCGAGCTGACCCTGCTCAATCGGCCACAGGGGGGACTGGAGGCGCGGATCAGCCTACCGCTGTAAGTAGTTACTCTATCCGCCAGCCTTGTCATGGCGCCATTTGCATCATGCAAACTTCATCATTTGAGCACTTGTTCTTCGATCAGAAAGACGGTGATAATCTGTGACCACGGGACGGTATACGGCAACGGATTGGAGCAAGGATGGCCTCTTCCAGGACAGGAGTCATAGTCAGTATCGGATGGGGGCTCCTGCTACTCGCCCTTGCCCTGCCTGCCGGGGCCAAAGCCCCGGAAGAACCGCTCATCATTACCAACTCCAAAGCCTGGCAGCCCTTCTCCTATATCAATGAGTCGGGCCAGCCGGATGGCCTGCTGATCGATTTGTGGCGTGAATATGCCAGGGTCACCGGCCAGAAGATCGAGTTCAGGCTGGTCGACTGGCAAGGCTCCCTCGACCTGCTCCATGAGGGGAAAGCGGACGTTCACGCCGGACTGCTCTGGTCACCGGAGCGGGACAAACTGTTCGACTATGGCCGGCATCTCGCCCAGCTCGACTCCCAACTCTTCTTCTCGAGCGAACTGCGCGGCACCGATGTACATTACTACCTGCTCCATGAAAAGGTCGGTGTGGTAGCCGGTGGCTACGAGGAGTATTACGCCAGACGCTACTTCCCTGGCACCAGACTGCAGACCTTCAATGACAATGACACCCTGCTGGCGGCGGCCTTTCGGGGCGACATAAAAGCCTTTATCGCCGATCTGCAGGTCGCCAACTTCTACATCTATACCTCGGACGATCCCACCCGCTTTATTCCGGTTCGCCACCTCTATACCGACCAGATCCGCTTTGCGGTGAAAAAGGGCGACCTTGCCCTGTTAAACCGGCTGGAAGGGGGGTTCGCCAAGCTCAAAGAGAGCGATCGGGAGCGGATCATCCGCAAGTGGATGCATGTCGAAACCGTCTACCCCATTCATCTCGGTCCCTGGCTACTGTTTGCCGGAGTGTTAATCATGGTGGCCTACATAGTGCAACTACGCCGCGCCGTTGCCAGCCGTACCACCGAGTTGAGCCGCGCCAACGCCAGACTGGAGAAACAAGCCAGTACCGACCCCCTGACCGGCCTGCTCAACCGACGGGCATTCATGCCTGCCATGGAGCAGCGGCTGGCAAGCGGGGAGCCCTGTGCCCTGTTGCTGTTCGATGTGGATCACTTCAAGGAGACCAATGACCGCTTTGGTCATGGCATCGGGGATCTGCTGCTGGAAAAGCTGGCCACGACTGTGACCAACCTGTTGCCCGAAGAGGCTCTGCTGGCCCGCATCGGCGGCGAAGAGTTCTGTCTGCTGCTACCGCTGGCCACATTGGCAGAGACAGAAGAGTGGGCCGAGCGTATCTGCCTGGAGAGCAACCGGCAACCCCTGCACACCAGCAGCGGCGAGGTGACCCTCTCCATCAGCACCGGGGCAGTCTGGGTAGCCGCAGAGAGAGAGGCTGATGCCGACCAACTACTACGGCAGGCTGACGCCCTCATGTATCAGGCCAAGGGACTGGGGCGCAATACCTGGCAAGCCGCCCCCTATCAGGCATAGCCCCCCTGACGGACACGCAATAAAAACGGCCGCCATCGGAAGATGGCGGCCGCATGAGACGTTTCCTATCAGAAGTTGTAGGTTACGCCCAAGTTGTAGCGACGACCATCCAGCACAGTGCCATAGCTGCTGTAATCCACCGTCTTGTCGAACAGGTTGTAGACCCCGGCAGTCAGATCCAGATGCTTGTTGGCCTTGTAGACCAGGCCCATGTCAAAGAAGGTGTAGGAAGGAGTCCCCTCCGCCATCTTGACCCTACTCAGGTACTCGGAGGTCTCGCCACGGAAGTTGACCCGTGACCAGAGGCTGAGATCCTCGGTGGTTTGCCAGTCAACACTGCCGTTGAACATGTGACGGGGCATCTGGTTGAGGGCATGGCCCGCCAGTGGACCACTCTTCTGCTCGGACTGGGTAAAGGTGTAGCTGGAGCTGACCGACCAATCCTCGTTGATGGCCCAATCCATCATCCCCTCGACCCCGCGCATGTTCGCCTTGTCGACGTTGACCCGATCACTTATGAAGTCATAACTGTACCCATTGAGGGTACAGGCGGGATCACTCTTGCTGGTGCAGCGACGCACTTCGGAGATCTTGTTCTTGAAGTCGGTGTTGAACAGGGTAACACCGGCGTTGAAGCCCTGATGACCGTTCCACAGCAGGCCGATCTCTTCACTCACGCTGGTCTCGGGTTTGAGATCAGGGTTACCGACCAGCATGCCATCCAGGCTGCCACCACCGGTGACCTGGCCCCAGTTGGCCGCCGACATCCGCAAGTCAGGGGAGCGGTAACCGGTTGATACGCCCCCTTTCAGAGTCCAACTGTCATACAGATGCCAGACGCCGTAGAGACGCGGGCTCCAGTGAGAACCGTAGTTCTGGTCCCGATCCATGCGTGCGCCCCCTGTCAGGGCAAAGCTGTCAGTAAGTGACCACTCATCCTCGACAAACATCGCCCAACTCCAGCGGGTCAGCTGCTCGGCAGGGTTGGCTACTTTCAGGTTATTGCCCTGGTCGTGCAGATCCTCATAGCGATACTGACCACCGACACTCAGGTAGTGATCCCCCAGAATAAACTGGGTATGGGTATCGGCGATGGTGTTGGTAAGCTCCATCTTGCGAGCGGGGTTGCTGTTGGTCTCCTGCTGCAGATAGCTGCTGGAAGAGCCGAAATCATACTGGCCATCATGGGTCAGCGCATAGTTGGTGCGCTCGTAGCGATAAAGGTTATCTTTCGCCTTGGCAGCCAGCGAATTGCCGGCCGTGCGATTCCGATCCTGTAGGCTGCGACTGGCTTCCAGATCGAAGCGGTTATGGTCATCAGGCTTGAAGCTGAGCACGGCCGTGCCACTGCGAGTCTCCTGCTCGGCAAAACCCTGGGTAAATTTGTCTTCACCACGATGGGCAAGCTGACCATTGAAACGCAACCCCAACACGCCATCGATCAGTGAACCTGTGGTATAGGCATCGGTCTGGAAGCTATTGCCGGCATCCTTGTTCTCCTGGAAGGTAGAATCAGCATGAACCGAGCCCTGCCAGGCCAGGCCGGTGGTCTTGCGGGTAATCACGTTAATCACGCCCCCCATGGCATCGGAACCATAACGTGATGACATGGGGCCACGGACGACCTCAATGCGCTCAATCGCCTGCAGTGGCGGCAGCCAGCCCTGCTCGATACCCGGACCATCGCTGTTCGGGCGAGTGCCACGGCTATCCACCTTCTTGCCATCAACCAGCATCAGGGTGTATTTCGACCCCATACCGCGAATGCTGATATCACTGCTGCTGCCACCGCCGGTCACCACAACACCGGGCACATCCTTCAGGGCATCGGTCACATCGCGATATGCCCGCTTTTCCAGCTGCTCACGGGTAATCACGGAGATGGAGGCTGCGGAATCCTCGATTTTTTGCTGAAAACCCGAGGCGGTAACAACTATCACTTCCTGTTCGGAAGCTACGGCGTGAATAGATAGAAGAGAACCGATCAGCAAGGCAAGCTTGCTTGGTTGTATTGTTGTCATGATTTGGCCTGAACGTTTCAAGTAGGAAAGTGGCGTATTCCCTTACTTCACTCGTTACAAGACCCGGCCTCCTGCCGGGAACTGTGATTAATAAATGCTTACTTGAAACGCAAATTATTAATCGGTCTGGATTGTAACGACCAGGACAAGATCAATCAAACAATAATCATTATCATTTGAGTGATTATAGTTAAACCCGCCCGAACGCGAAGCATGAGGCAGATGCTATATAACATCATGATTTGTAATGATAAGTTTACTTATAGAAGGGATTGGCAGGAGCAGGCTGCAAACTAGTACTGATAACAACAAACCAGACACCAGGATTTCAGGCAATAAAAAACCCCGCTCGATGGGCGGGGTTTCTTGTATTGGGTGCCTGGCAGTGTCCTACTCTCGCATGGCGAATGCCACACTACCATCGGCGCTACAGCGTTTCACTTCTGAGTTCGGCATGGGGTCAGGTGGTTCCACTGCGCTATTGCCGCCAGGCAAAATCTTCAATCTAAGAAAGCTGATTTTGTTGTTCGTTCTCGGTATCTGCTACAAGCCTTCGAACACTTCTTGGGTGTTGTATGGTTAAGCCTCACGGGTAATTAGTATGGGTTAGCTCAACACATCACTGCGCTTACACACCCCACCTATCAACGTTGTGGTCTCCAACGGCCCTTTAGGACCCTCAAGGGGTCAGGGATGACTCATCTCAGGGCTCGCTTCCCGCTTAGATGCTT